>Ga0209489_104179_pt1 | contig 26890 bp, 12 predicted proteins | sample SiratrowhiteBW_FD_187527 | JGI IMG/M metagenome (GOLD analysis project Ga0209489, IMG submission 187527) | Root nodule microbial communities of legume samples collected from California, USA - Siratro white BW (SPAdes) (version 2) | ecosystem: Host-associated > Plants > Roots > Nodule | place... | reverse complement strand
AAAAAAAAAAAAAAAAAAAAATCATAAATGATATCATCTAAATGACACCGTTGAAAAATAATCTTGATAAATAATCTTGATGACATTATTAATGTTCATAAGGAAAAAATTATATCTATATTAGAGAAAAATTAATCTTGATAATGTTGATCGAAAAGTAACATAAGAGATTTTGATATAAAAGAAAACCCTATCAATATTAATTTAATCTTAATCTTAACGGACTTAATTAAGTCTTGATAGAATCTATATCAATTAACAATATTATTTTTGGAACTAAAAACACTTTCACCTTTAGTACACTTTATTTGGAAGATACTTGTTAATAAAGTCTTAAATAAAGACAATCCTGTTAATTAAGGAGTAATGTTTTGAAATTATATGTAGGGAGAAGAGTCTCTCCAACACGGTTTTTTAAATGTAAATTTTCATTAACAGAGTGATGGAAGTTGTGTGATCAATGGGTTGACTTAGTAAGTGTATTCTAAAATAAACCAAAGGAACATTTTTAGTAGTTTAGGAGGTCAGGTTCTAATAGGAAGAAAAATGAGTGGTGGATGTGTATGTTGGTAGTAATAATATAGATCATTTGGATACATAAGAATGATATAATTTTTAAAAATAAGTGAAAATCCTGAAAAGGTATTTAATTTAGCACAGGTTAAGACGTGACGTTGAATAACAAATAAGTTTATTTTAAAGATAATTATAAATTTAATATATTTTTAAAATTTTAAAAAAATATTATTAATTATATTAAATAAATAAATTATATTTTATTTTTAATTATAAGAATATATTTTTAATTTTATATATTAAAATTTTATTATGTCTATCACATTATTCATAAACTTTCCACTTAAATCTTATCATTTTTCTCTTAATTCAAACAACTAAACTTTTTATACATTTTCATATCAAAATTCACACTTTCAAATTCACTCTCCAATCCAAACACACTCTAAACAATGATATAATATGATATAAAATATCATATTATTACAGGAGTGATGTCACATAACAGATTATATTTCATCTATCATGATGAAATCTTAATAATAAAAGTAAAAAACAATAAAACTTTATATTTTACAAAAACAAATAATATATTTAAAATATAAATATACCACAATTTGTTTATTATTATATTATAAATGTAAAATATTTGTTGACTTTATTGATGATTAGTTTTCATTAAAGAACTTGATTGACTAGACTAACTTTTATATATATATATATATATATATATACTAAATTTATTATTAAAAAACTTAAATTCGAATCATTATTTAATAGATCCTAAGTTTAATGTAACGCTGGTTACTGGGACTTCATTTAACGACTTTTATTACGTTATAATTATACGAGAGTTAATGACATAAAACAACAGGGCATTACTGGATGTATGGAAATATTTTAAAGGATTGGAAAGTACGTAATACAGAAATTATATTTAAAATATAAAAGAATATTATAATTATTTGCAATCAATTGAAAAGGGTACTCGATTATTAGCCAACCCTATTTCTAATTGATCGTAAATTAAGATAAAAATACTTGTTATAAAATTAAAATGCTTTATTTTTTAAAAGATTTAATGATAAATAGTAAATGGTTTAAATATATTATAAATTGGAACAATGATTAAAATAATATCTTTTTAAGCCATGAGCTTATTGGTCGAATTCATACTTGATGGTACCACCACAAAATCTTGTATGATAAAATAAAAATTCTATTGATTATCGTTGTTGTATTGTTCACTATTATAGTGTTCATTCTTCAACATCATATTATTTTATAACTGAAGTTGGACGTGAAAAGAAAAACTAAAATTTTTGTCTCTGAAATACAAACGAAAGAGTATAATATGCATGTCAATTACAAAAAAAAAAATGTGTTATTTTACTCCCTCAAAGGTTTATCCTAATCTACTATATCATAGATTACTTTTGCTCACAGTGATTATCCTTAGCATGATGATACCACAAATATATGCAGTTCTTTCAAGATTTATGAAAGCTTTATAATCATAAAGTTGATTGAATTGTATTCGCTCTTTCCATTAGTCTCCAATAATATATTTGAATTTTTTTATTAATACAATATTAAATTATAACATGTTATCTTTGACATATATTAATGTGATTTAATTCACTTTTAATTTATTAGACATTGTAAATATAAAGAATGAAGAGTATGATTAAGCTAGATTGGCATATATGTTTAACAACGCATTAGTAGTCACATTTTATTTATCATAACATGAACAAAACTTCATGAAAAGATTAATAGAAAACTTTTGAAAAGACCAAAATCACATCATTATTATTTGAAGTTTAGGTGAGATGATAGAGGGTGTATAGTGGGGGATCCAACGGTCTCATTGATGGGTGGTTCCACAAGAGGATGTTGAGATGGAGTGAAGCCAAGCAAAACATAATTAAGGACAGTTTGTATGGAAATACTTGGTTCACATCTTACCAATTCCTTCTGTTCACGGGATTTGATTTTCAGCTTCTTCAATAAAAGAGGTTTCACATAATTTCTAAACAAAGAAGCAATAAATTCTTTAATGGACACGATTGAATACGGTTGGAGTAGCTAGATTACTGGCTACAGAAATTAATTGCACAATAATAACATATCGTATTTTTGCGGCGATTTAATGGCCTTATAATGTCTCATGTACTTGTTATTGATGGCTGTTATCGGAACATGGAGCTTGTAAGACGAACTTGGGGAGGGTAAAACTTTTTTTTTTTTTTTGGTTGAGTTATGGGTTATTTGACAATGAACTTTGGATGATGACATCGAATAAAAATTCATCTTGAATTTTTTTCCACGTTGAAGTCACTCACAACATTTTTACTGGATTTCGTTTCGGATATTTAAAATATAAATATAGTGTTTTCTATTTCAAGGAAATTGGGAGGTAGGTACAAATCCTAAGTTTGGAGTCAATTAAAAAATATTTTCAGAAAATTAACTATTTGATTTCCTTATTATTTTATAATTAAGATTTCTTATTTGTCGTTAGATAGTTATTTTTATTCATAATATATAAGTTACCGAAGAAAGTGTTGCGAAACTGAGACATTAGAGGAGGCAAATAAAGAGTAAGTTTGAAGGTCAAACTTGTTGAAGTGCCGACTTATAATACGAACGGTTGTTCTGAAAGCTTTAAGAAAACAATAGGTTAAGCTACTCTCTTTAATACTGAGCCAGACATGAAACTTTTCAATTTAAACAAAGATGTAATCCACGAGAAGTTAGTCAACGAGAAATTATACTCACTTACAAGAACAATTATTATTATTAAGTTTCAATGTTCTTATACACACTTTATGTATCAATAATTTTCATCTACCTAGACGTAATTTAGTAATTTAGCTTAATGGGTTATCTAATTAGAGATAAATTAGTAATTTAGTTATATTGAAACACAACCTTTGAACTAGCACAAGTTTTAGTGCTTCAATCCGGAAAGACTGGAACACGTTTCTTAGTGCTTTAACCAAGAAAAGACTAGGGCACAAGTTTTACTGTTTTTTATTTGAGATGTGAATATACGTTTTTCTTTATGATTCTAATGAAAATAATTTGATGATTAATAAACGGAGTAGGAAAAAACTTAATAAAAGTGTAATCACTTGAGAATGTACCTTGTTAAAATCTTACTAGAAGAACTTGCAAGATAAGAATTTAGTGAAAAAAATAGTACATCATTTTTCTATACTGAAGTAATTATACAAAATTTTTAAATATGTTGTATTTCTAGTTTACAAAATCAACTTGTACAACGATGCCAATTTGACACATTATATTTTGTAAAGAATTGATGACTTGACAAGGGATATCCTAATTTGCAACCAATTTTTCTTTTATCCGATTTTGTTACATTTTACTGATCTTTTACATTAAGATATTATCTTTATAGAAAACTCATTCTCTAACCTATGTATTGTATCCCTCAACAATCTTGTAAATCAACATTATTTATTTCTCCATTAAAAGTTGCTTTCACCAATATGTTTCTCCCAAATTGACAAGGATCATGACATCTTACCCATACATGAGTTAGAATAATATCTATTTGGTAGAAGATTATGGAGTACAATAGTACATTCAAAGGATGTTTGTTATCTTCTCATATCATAAAACTTTTATTTGACTAAGCTTCTTCTTATGCTTATTGAGAATTCTTTTATTTGTTGATTTTGTTTGACCATTTATTTTTAGATGTTCAACAAATGACACATGATGTTTTATGATGAGCTATTGGAGAAATTAATCAAACCTTTTGTCAACCATTATTAGTGACAAATGAATGAGTAAGCTAATGTGATAAATAATACTCTTTTCAAGAATTTGCATACCTATTAAGTTAATGATAGTGGCTTGGGGTTCAAACTCAATCCATTTAGTGAAGTACTTAATAAATGTAATAAAAAAAATAATTTGTCCTTTAGTCAAGGAGAAGAGTTAAGGATATTTACATCCTATATTCTAAAAGACCAAAGAGTAACTATTACATGCAACTTTTGAGTGCCAAAGTATGAAGTGTATCAAAATTTTGACATTTGTGCATCCTCTCTAAGAGTAGGCTGGTAGTATTCGCATCTCCTCTGAGAGTAGGCTAGTAGTATTCAACACGAAGTACTTGAGAAGTCGCATTTTATGCACCCGAGTGAATTTCACATATACCTCATTGCAACTCAACTAAGACATAATGATGTTACTTCTCATCTAAACATTTAAGTAAAGGAGAAGAATCCCATTTTGAAGGCTCCCTATTCAACAAGATGTAAAGAAATCCTTTATATTCTTCTAACTTTTAATGGGTTATTGGGGTATTAAATGATGGGTGTCATCCATATTGGTCTTCTTAAATCAATTTATAGAATGTTATCCTGATCCCAATTTTGTGATATGAGTGTTTCTTAATATTCAATTTTACCTTTTTGGTGCTAATGAGTATTAATAATACATTAAATCTATCATTTTGTTTTCTAAGTATATGTCTGACACTAAAACTTTGTTTGGTTGGAGGAGTGGATTTGAAGGAATGAATTTAAATGAATTTGAGTGGATTGTGTGTGGATGATAAGATTGTTTAGATTAATGGATAGATAATAAGATTTGAAGGGATTTGAAAGGAATGTTTGTGAAAGTTTGGAAATGATTTGATAAATATTATAGATTTTTTTTTAGTTTTTTAATTGATATATTTGTAAAATTATTAATTGATCCTTGTGAAAAAAGGTGTTTTGTAATTTCTAACTCACTTACAATGACTGTTTCGTAATTTTCAATTTCATTCATTCAAATCACTTCACATGAGTTAGGAACCCATCCTTCAAATTCTCTCCAATCCATCCTTCTAAATTAATACAACTAAATGGACTTTATCTACAACAATCCGTACTCTTGAACACTACATCAACACAAATTGGTTCAACCAAATGCAGACTAAATTTGTCAAATCAATCAACCAAGATTTTGATGATGTGGTAATATCTCTGCAACAATGTTCCTTAGCTTGATATATTCATGTGTCCAATAACAAGTTGTGAGTCACTTAGACATTTTAACTATTTTACTATTGTTTTTTTTTTTACTAACTCCAACCCAATGATAAGAGTGTCATACTTAATGCTGAATTACAATGTTTGTACTATGAGGATGCTATCAAGTCTTTCAAGCATCACGCTGAATTTGTTTCTCCTTTTGCTTGAGGAGAGTCAACACTTAGAACCCAACATTCATGTTTTTCTTTGAGTTAAGGTAATTAAATAAAAAAGTTAGTTAGGAATTATGCTTTAATAAATCCTTAACTTTCATAATGTAAGCCAAATTCTAACAACTTTAACAAACTAGTAGATTTTGTTTTTTGCAATGCTCTTAACACATGAATTATGGGTTTGAGTTCCATGATAGATGGTATATATTCTTATTAAAATTCTAAAATGTGAAAAGTTAGAAAAAACGAATTATTAAAAAGGTAAAACCTTCTTATTGAGCAAAAGATTCGTTAAAAATAAATTTTACAGAATGACATGTTAGTATGAAATGAAAGTTTCTCTAAGTACAAATATTAGTATGAGAGAGGAAAAAAAAATTAAAATACTCTCTTTTTTAGTGAAAACATGTATTTACATGCACTTAAACATCCATTAATAAGATTAAGTAAAAAATATATTTTTATTATTTAGTCATACTTAATTTCTTTATAGCACTGAGTACATTAGTTATAGAATATCTAATATTGTATTCTGCTAAATACTAGTGCTCTCAATTATTTAAAAAAAAATATGAAATATTTTCAATATACTTAACACTTTTATTTAATTACTTTCTAGTTTGTTTTCTTAACTAGTGTATTGTTGCTATAATTTCTTATGTTTTAAATAAACAGCGTCCATCTTATACTTTTTAGATTAGACAGGTAATTAGTAATTAGTTCAACCTTAAACATTCCGTTTAGATGAGATTTATGTGGTCGATTGGACTATCTACTCTAGTTCCACCAGCGAGACTATGCTATATAAGACCTTTTCTCATAGATAGCAACTGCAGAATTCTGCACAGTGAATTCTATACTAATGCATGTCTATGTCATAAATGTTTAACAAAAAAAAGTGCCTTTGTTTGACAGAAAAACTCAATTCCCCTTCTGGAAATTAAAGCGATAAAACTTCATATAGTCCTCTTCTATTTGTGAGGAGACAAAGTACGATAATTACAGATCCCCTCTTTGTCTGCATATATGCTTGAATAGACTCAAGACATGCTGCAGAGAAAAAAGTACTACGTACCTCTTACTAACTTAACTTGAAAGCAAAATATAAACAAAGAAATTAAGGTGTAAAGTGAACCGACAATTCAAGGTTTCTAGAAGATCACTTAATTTTGTGGTTAACTTTCAATTACAGTTATGCATGGCTTTGACATATTCAAACACTGAATAAATGTTAGAAGTTCAAAAGTTCAATACCAAAGCAAAAGTAGACATGTGATTTGGTAGCCTTTTAATTAAAGGCAAACACAGATTTCCAACTGCAAACGGAATTAGAGTCAAATACAAAAGGTCTAATATCAAGTACAGCCTTTAATGAAATTAATAGAGGAAATATTACCTTCATTTAACATTTACAAGAGTTACATGAAGTCTAAATGTTTTAAAATATGCATTGAATCATTAAAAATTGATCAGATACTCTGGTGTCATCATGTATACCCTGAAAACATTGTAGCTTTGACCTTCAATTCTGGTTGATGAAATTTCTGCATGTAAGGGAATTGTAGAAGGATCATCTACGACTCACCATACTATGCTACAAAATTTAATTATAGTTGTTCCCTAAAACATCTGTTGGTATATATCCTCCTTTTTTGTTTTTTTATACATGTATCTTCACATTAATAATGTTAACTGCAGAACAGTTCATGTATCTTTAATCAAATCTTATAATAAATCTATGATTGATATATAAACTGATACCGCTTAGAATAATATGATCTGAAATTCTAAACATGTACTTCCTGACACTTCATTATCTAGGTTAAGACAGCAAAACTCCAAACAAATATATTTAATGCAGATAAAGTGAGAGAGTTAAGAGGAACCATAAAAACCACATCATATATAACCACCAGTGGTGTCCCCTAATTTATTTGGGAACAAGACATGGAAACAAACATACAATAGGACAACATTTTATCATTGACAATTGAGCAATTTAAGGTACTAAGTCTACATATCCATTAAGTATTAGGAAGCTTAAAGTATGAATGTGACTCATACTGACCTCTTACACTGTTTTTGATGACAAGATTTATTGTAGCCGTGGAAATGAGAGCAGAGAAAGTTAAGGCATTGTTTACATTTAAATCTACTGATTAGTGAAGAGGGAGACAGAAAAAGAGGACGGGGAGGGGTGAGGTGCCCCAACCTCAGACGGAGAAAAGAGAAATAATTTACATTATATTTGAATTATATTTGGACAATAGCGTGATGTGTAGTTCTATTGTTAGAAGAGACATAATTGATTATGATCACTACCTTCGAAGTATAAAAGAGGCCTAATTTCTGCCAACTGAAGGGTTAAAATGACATTTACTTTAACTAAGGTTTTGTATGGAGTGGGGAGTAGATTTAAGTTTATTTGAGATGAGAGTGTGTTAAAAGTTGAGTTGTTTGAATTAAGGAAAAGATTGTAAGATTTGAGTGAAAAGTTTGTGAAAGTTTGTAAGTGATGTGTTGTGTGTGATTGATAAAATAATTTTTTAATAGATAAAATTGTAGTATAATGTTTCACTCTCCATTTTATCTAAACAATTCTGAAGCTATGTTATATCACTCGTTGTATTCATTATAAATCGCATTCTTTCTACTGCTATAAATTTCAAGATTCTATATGAAGTTCTATATAAACAAAAACCTGATTTTTCTGCTTTCAAAGATTTTGGCTATCTGTGTTTTGTATCTACAATATCAAACAACAGAAGTAAGCTTGACACTAGAAACAGAAAATGCATTTTCTTAAGCTTCAAAAATAGGATGAAGGGATACATTGTATTAGACACAAAATCTAGAGAAATTTTTATTTCTAGGGACGTTGTTTTCCATGAAGTTGTTCAACTAGATGACCAAAATGGACGATCTCGTTATGAAGAAAATCAATCCTACTTGTCATATGAGAATGGCGGTGAACATACTAACATACAACAAGAAGAAGATGCTCATGCACAGATGGAAGAAGATACACATGAAGATCATGATGTAAGAAGATCATTCAAATTGAGAAAGTCACCAGACTATCTGAAGGATTATCACCACCAAATTCATAACTCCATAATCAACCATAAGAACACACAGGTTAGGTATCCTATAAGCTCAGTTCTTTCGTATAATCTTGGAATGAAAATCAATTATATTTAATAGGTTCTGTCACATCACATGTTGAATCATAGTTATACGAGAAAGTTATTAAAAGGGCGGAATGAAGGGATCCCATGAAGAATGAAATTGAAGCTCTCAACATAAATGAAATGTGGTGTATTACTAATCTTCCTCCAGGAAAGGGATCTATAGGATTCAAGTGGGTATATAAAGTGAAGCTTAATGTAGATGGAAAAATTGAATGTTACAAAGCACGTTTGGTAGCAAAGAGTTAACTGACTATCACGAAACGTTTTCACCCGTTGTCAAGATAACTACTATTTGTCTTCTGATTACTATTGTTGTCGCGAAGAATTGGCACCTCGATCAACTTGATGTAAATAATGTATTTCTACACGGTGATTTAGATGAAGAGGTATACATGGATTTACTTTAAGGATTACATACAGAGAAATTGAATCAAGTATGTCCCCTCAAGAAATCCTTATATGGATTAAAGCACGCAAGTCGACAGTGGTATTCAAAACTTGCTAATTATATGTGACGCTGGTTTTATACAATCTTCATCTGATTATTCACTTTTCACAAGGAAAACAACTTCTAGTTTCATGGTACTGCTTGTGTATGTTGACAACATCATACTTGCCAAAGATGATGCTGATCAGAAAAGCGAGGTCAAGAAATTTCTAGATAAAAAGTTCAAGATCAAAGATCTCAGTTATTTGAGTTTCTTCCTAGGACTGAAAGTAACTAGATTAAAGCAAGGTAAACTTATTAACTACAGAAAATATGCATTGGATATCCTGGCAAAAAGTGGTATGCTTGTTGGAAAACCTTGCTCAACTCCAATTACAAAGAACATGAAACTAAGCTTTGATAAGAATGAATATACCCATGAAGAAAGAACGTATCGTCGTGCTGTTGGAAGGCTACTATATTTAACAATTTAGTAGTCTAATTTTTAAGTCAGATCGTTCAATCTCTAAATATACATCATCATCAAGTAATCAATTGGGTTCTGAGGTATATAAAGGGATCACTTACTTGAGGTTTGTTCTTCCCAAGCAAATCCAACATGAAACTTAATGCGTCCAGTGATTTGGATTGGGCATCATGCAATTACTGGGTTTTTATATACGTGGGAGCAACATTGGTATCCTAGAAAACGAAGAAACGGAGCACAGTTTCCAAATCTTCATTAGAGATAGAGTATCGAGCATTGGCATCAACTACATTTGAGCTACAATGGATCAAGATCTTTCTTCAAGAACTTCAGATAAATATAAGTAATCCTACAAATCTATCCCGTGATAATTAAGTTGCAAGACATAACACATAATTCTTCTTTCCACGAACGCACCAAACATATAAAGATTGACTATTATGCGGTTAGAGAAAGATTACATAATGGATTGTTTCATTTTCTTTCCATCAGAGGATAGGATGTGAACAACCAACTGATATCTTAGTAAGACACTGAGGAAGGATATCTTTGATGCTGTCGTTTCCAATGTATGATGGATTATCAGGAGAGGCTATTGGGTGTACATATTTTTATTGGGATATTTTATTCTATTGGGATGTTTTCTGTTGACAGGCCCATTTTTTCACTTTGTATGAATCCAAACTTCTGTACTATTATTGAATTAAGAAAACAGAAATAATATTAACGTATTACTGTTCATCATCATCTTCCTCCACTACGTAAATGCATGTGAAGTTCTGGGCGTATTTTTCAAGTCGCAAATCACAGCTTCCGCATCAATGGAAAATCAAGAATATTGATCTCACTGTTCTATAATGCTCTGTCGAGAAAACAAAATTTTTGAATTAGCTAATTCGAAATATTTTTTTTTCATATATACCTTTTATATTGTTAGTTCTTAAAAGTTCAATTTTGGCTTAAATGATGCGAAAACCTTTACAACAAAGAAAAATTCATTGATATTACACATTTATACCTTTTGTACCTAACCAAGGATAACCAACTTAAAACCATCACTAAAACTTGTCAGAATCCTTAAACTTGTGCCAATGAAGTACAAACTTCCAATGGAGTAAAACAAAAACACACCCGCAATCAAGAAAAGTGAAAAGAAAGAGGAGACACCATTAAAATAAAACATAAAGGGCAGAATAGCCATTTTAATAATTATGGGGGTTAAAGAAGCAAAAGTCCCTCTAGTTTGATTTGGCCCATTTTCTCTATTAAGCCTTACTTGGTCTTTTAATTAACTTCATAAGGTAAAATTTCATTGCAACTTGACTTATTTTTCTGTTATCATTTAAGTTTCTATTATATTGGAATATTTCTAAAATCTCAAAACTAAGTGTAACAAATAGTATCTAGTAGCTGACTAAAATTATAAGAATGCTATACAGTGAAGTTAATATAACCTGTCCATAACTAATCTTATAATGTAGTTTAAACTCTTTTATTTGAATGAGTAATAATTTTATTTCTGCTTTAAAATTGCATTTATATTTTATAGAACACAAACTTTTAAAGTCAAAAACATTTAATGTGATGAAGTTACTTAAAATATTTTAATAAATATAAATAAAAATGTATTTAATATTAATCACAATATATTTTTTAACGGCCAAGATATTAATCAGAATATGAACTTTACAATTAGTGTCCTAAAATATTAATTAAAATGTAACGAATATTTTAATTCAATATTCTTAATACAAAATATTTTAGATTTTCTTTTAATACTTTGCTTTTGTACCTTAGTAATGAGATAATGCGTGGTTAATTAATGGGTTTCATATAATAATCTATACAATGTTTTTATTGTACAGTTTTTTTTTTTTTTCCAGAATTATGTAAAATTACAATTCCTCAATCTTGATAGGTAATTTAGTTTATAAGAGCTCATGTATAGAAGTTGGAAGATTTTATTCGATTTATATATATTTTAAATTAGATATCCTCACTCAACAATATTTACCATCAACCTGTTAGAGGGTTTGTGCCCTTGCATGCAAACTCTTTGGAGAAGATGAATTTTAATTTCTTTCTTTTCTCCCAAGTCCTAATAAACACCACATGCCAAAGCGATTGACGCAGGATATGGGGAAGAAAAACATCGTAACTAAAACCAAAATTTCCCCAAATTGTTCCAAAATTTAGACTCTCATATCCCCGAGACAGGGAGAAGAGACTAATACAGTTGATGTAAAAGGAAAAAGAAACAATGGAACAAAGGTTATTGGCAGCATCTTATCTCAGTGGTTAGCACGTATCATAAGATCAAGTACTGACTCGTTAACCAGATTTGTGAAGATTTCGTTTGCCAGGTCCTCACCCAATTGTTGTATTTCTTGATCATAGGTTTTCCACTCTTCACACTTCTCCATCTCCCTAACGTAGACGCACCTTCCTCCTTGTTCTTCCCAATCCAAATACAGTTCTTGGGGCTGCCCATGTATCCAATCCTCCGCTACCTTGCAAAGTTGAAGCTTTTTTGAGAGATCAATGCCTTTATATTCTCCAATACTCTTCTTGAAGTAGTCAAATAGCAGGTTCTCTGCCTTAAGTATCAAACTGTTGCTTGGATTTGATCCTTTAACGAAGTTGAGAAGATTTCGAGCATTCTCCTCAATGTTGTGACTGTTTGCATGATGCAAGTTATTTTGAGTACGCGCTGCTGGCACTAATACGCGTGAATGTTGTTTTGTAGAATTGTTGAGTGTTTCATCCCCCAGCTCTAACCGCGCGAACCTTTTCTCTAGAACCACTGGTTCCACTAAATGGCGTCTTTTGTGCATATGCTTGTGTTTCCCTCCTGTATTTAATTCTTTTGTGAGAAAAAAAAAAAAAAAAAAAAAAAAAAAAAACAGTGGAAGAATGGCATGGAAGTTTATGACATTTTGTTGAGGGAAGAAAGAGAGGCATTACCTTCCGTGAAGGAAACAACATTGGAAGTGGATCTGAAACGACACTTGTAAATGTCTTCTTCATCTGCAAATGGACAATCTAGTATCGATACAGGACTAAACTGTTCTTTCTCATTTGTCCAATATTCCTGTTTCACGAGATCCACTTCACTAATTAGTCTCATTTTCATTACAGAGAAAGAGATATCAAAGGTTTTTAGACACAACTGACAGTTTATTAATGCTAGAGTTCTAACAATAAGAGGGAATGGGTGTGCGGTATAATTTAGGTGAGATTCATTTAAGAGTTTAACTTTAATATACTATTATTACCAAATTATGTAGTGGTATCGAAATACTAAAACCTTAAACGTCTAACTTTTCTTCAAATGCTTTATCAATATATATTATTGAGAGATGCGAAAAGAAATTTCAACAATGCATATATAAACACTTTATTTTAAGGATATCTGTATAAACTATAATACTTTAATTAGCTTGTATTTAATTTCGGTTATGTTCATTTTAATTTTAAAATACATTAATTCTATTGAGATCAAGACTGTTGTTCTTACCCTTCGACGACTTTTATTTCTTTTTTTAGTTTTGAAATAAAATAAATGTTAATTTACTTTTAGTTTTGAAGCCTCTCAAAACCGTGTGATGGTGAATGTGAGATACCCTCGTTAACCAGTGTTCTTACTTTAAAAATACTAGACTTTAAAATACTTAAAATGTTAAAAAATGAAATATATACTAGTATATTAAATACTCGTCATTTAATGGAAGTGTAAAGTCAAAAAGGAGTAAACTGGGTAAAGCTAGGGCACAGACCCAACCCTACTAGTTCACGTGCGGCCGCGCACTGAAATTTATAATTTTAGGTAAAAATAAAGCAGTGTATCCTTAGCCGCCGCCCAGAAAATGACAGAAGATTCGGTGAAACCGAACTTCCCAAACTATCATCTTAAACTAACGGTTAATGAGTCCTAAAAAATATTTTATTTAATACACTACTCCGTACTAGTATTTCATTTTTATCACAATTTATAATATAAAATCGCAGTGAGTTTCAGCGCCGCAGAAGGCGCATACTGGGCTAAGCAGTCCTCACATTTTCTTCTCCTCAATAATTAAACGTTTAATTATCCCCACTCTCCACGTGCAAATCACGCTACAAGCTGTGTTTGATACAGGGAATCGTACCCTCCAATACAGTTTAGAGAAAATATATATACTTATCATTATTAATTTAGCTAATAATAATCAAAGATCATAATAATATTGAACACATGCACAGGAATATTATCAATTCAATTTATTTTCTTACGATTCTCGATTAATCAAAACCTTTTAATTTTTCCTTAACCTAGTATGTATATTTTTTCGGATCTGACTAGTTGAATTTACTTTATGAAGTTTGAACAGTTTTCCTTTTCTGAATGATGAACAATATAAAAAAACTTGAAAAAAAGATAGGGAAAAGAATGGAAGTTGGAAATTATAGTTACCTTGGTTACTACTTCTTCTTCCACCTTGTGACGTCGTGGTGCACACTCTTTGGTGGCCTCAAGCAGGAGGTAGTTTTCGTTGGAGCTCTCAGAGGAAGCAACGGTAGATGCAAACGTGAATTCACTCTCTCCCCAGCTGTTACTGCCACAACCAGAAGAAGTGGTGAAGCTCGGCGCAGCTAATGCAGCATATTCATTGAACGACGTCGCTTTACGATGTTCCTGATCCAGCATAATGAGTTCGCCGAAAGATGTCCTCCTCCGCAGCACTCCCTGGCTTCCCTCTTCCCTCACCGCTGCTGCTTTTCTCCAGAAGCTTCTACTCAACAGCTTCCTCGAGAGGCTTCTACAGAGAACGCCAGTAGAACCAACACCTCTCTTCGCTCTATCACTCTTGTGTGACATCGGCAGCGACTTTATCGCGTTGATTACGGCAACGGAAGCTCTCTGCAGAACCGACACGGTTGCTCGTCGCCGCCGAGGGAGTGTGTTCCTTCTTTTGCGTTGGAGTTGGGGATCTTTCTCCACGAAGAATCCCACGGTGGTGCAGCACTGTCGGCGCGGCAGCGATTTAAAACCGTTGGATGAACACGAACTGAGGTCGTCCCTGAGGTAGTCCTTGAGCAAAACGGCGCGTTTTGGCGAATGCTTTGTAATGTGTATTAGAGAGTTATTATTACACAAAGGTTTGTTACCTCTAAAAGCCATGTTGAGAAGTAGTTGAAGAAAAATAAGGTAGGGAAAGAGAATGGTGCAGAAATAGAGAGGTAGTTAGGGAGTATATATATACTGTTGAAGAAGTTGTGAGTGGGGAAAGGCTTGAGAAGGTTCGGCGGTGAAGATCTCAAAACTTAACAGTCTGTGAGAGAATTAAAATAATGGTGTGTGGGAAGCAGACAAATTTAGAGATTGAAGTGAGAAGCGTGCGATGGAGCTATCAATATGAATATAATGGAGTGTGAGTAAGTGGGGATGCAAGAAAGAAGAAGCTTGGATGGTTCTTAGTTGGTATTGATATAGAAGTTTGAATCTGAAGAGGGAATAATTTATGAATATTAGGTCAATTTGAAGTTTGTTGTGTACTGAGTTACTTGAGATAAACAAATACTTGGACTGTAAATAGACTGTAGTTGACTCTTTCCGAATTTCTCTCCACGCGCTTGGGCACGTGCCACGTGTTTGTGATCCTCCCGCAATCTCATCCTTTTCTTATTATTTCCTTCCACCTCCATTTTTCTGCTTGAAAGCATTTTACACATTTAAAATTTGGAAAATGTCGGTAAAGAAGGGTAAGACACGTATTTTTTTTATTTTAAGTAAGGGTTTTTTAACATAGAGTACTTATTTTAAATTTTTAAAAAATATTATGATACGTTTTCAATTCTGTACAGTCTTTTAATTCATATTTCATAAATTCGATCAAGTATCAATATATTATTAGTTCCTAACCCTCCCTTTTTATTATTAATTAAAAGTATAGTTATCTTCGTAAAGATTTGTGGTTTTATCATTTGTTTAATCAATTTTATGTATAACTAATAACAAAAAAAGTATGTTAGAAAAAAGCATCTCATGAACGTGTAAAAGTATTGTTGCTTGTACTTTCCGTGTGTGTGTGTTTTTTTTTTTTCGAACATCGTTGCTGTTTTGATGGCAAAAGTAACCAGAGATTACACCTTTGACTATCAGAAAAAAAAAATATTAACTTCATTTAACTTTTAAATTTAATTTGAAAGACATTTTTTAAACTACTTTTCACACTGGTTGGTGAAAAGTTTTAAATACTTCTTCTCCATTTTCAAGGTCAATCGTGTGATTGATAAAGATTATTGGAAAATCACCGAGCACATGGATTAGCTAGTATTAGAGTGTTTAAGCTTAACTAATTAATGATTTTGAGGTAGAGTTTTTAGTATGTAACAACGCAAATAGTCAAGAAAAAATTGCCTCTAGTGATTATACCTAATTTAAACAAAATTGTCTCTAATGAAAATAAAACCTTCCTTAAATAAACGAGTATGTCTAGTCCTCTCAACAACTTTCTCAATGACTCTCTTAATAGTTTTGATCTACCCATCTAAAAAATAAAATAAGATAAATGGGAAAATATATCATTCTCTAATTCGTTTAAGGAACCATATAAGTGGTTTAAACAAATTCCACAAATAAGGAATTAGATTAGGAGAGTTTGACACGTGTGAAATATAAGTAAGTTTAATTATCAAAATCATGACACTTACTCATACTTAATGTATTTGTTTCTGTAGAAAAAAGAATAATGTATTATGTAAAATCAAAACCATTTCGGCAAATCGAGACATAATAACTTGGCAAAGCTCAAATGATTATTTCCATGCAATACGGATGTATGACGTTCTTCCAATATACTTAAAGATTACATATTTTTCCAAATAATTAAACACAACTAGCAAAGACATTACATCTAAACATACCTGAAACCGCAATTAAAGAGTACTTGGATCTCCTTAAAAAATTTGTAGAGGTACATACCCATAAAAATATAAATATGTGGGTATCCTAAAGTAAAAACTTTTTTTTCTACTTTACTCTCAATAATCATTACATATCAAAATAGCATTAACTTGAGTATTGGAATGTTATTGTAAATACTTCACTTTAGAACTAAAATTAAAATTGAGATCATGAGACAGATACCGAGATCGAGACTAAGATCACGAACTAATAGAATCAGATAAACAATTAGTGATCCTATATATAGGATCATCCTGACCTTATAAACACACATTATAATATATTATAATTATATTTTTGCTTTGAATAAACTTTTTTCAGAAAAAAATAAATAAAAGAAAAGAATACATCAAACTAAGAATAAAATAATTTAATTAAAAGATAGTATTTTTTCAAAATATTATGATATCACTTTCAATTTGTGGATTTTTTTTCTTCTATATATTGTTCTGGTTTATTTCTACTTAATATAAAATCCAAGTCACAATTAACTCCAACACTTTGAAAGTAATTAATTTAAGTGTGAAATTATCACGATATATATTATTAAACTGTTAATCATTTTTGGTATTTTTAAAAACAATAAGTGTCATTCAAATAAGATTACACGAAAAGTTCCATGGATAAATATAGACACATGGGTCCAGTGAAAGGCTGCCTATATTTCTGGAAAAGAAATATGATTATAGATATAAGATGGTAATTGGCATTCCTATACGTTGTTTTATATTTGGCATGAGTGAAAGTCTGTATATAAGTGGCACCCTTATACGTTGACGCTGGAATATTCTATGATGACTCTATTCCAAATCAGTGGCATTATGTTCTTTTTCACAATATATTTTTACCACAAAGTCCATGTGGGAAGTCCCAGTGACTTTATAGTCTTCATATTTTATACAAGTTTTCATAAAAAAGTTTATTTAATAAAGTAACTACAAAATAATCAGGACTTTCAATTAAAATTATGTAATTTATTTTCGAGTTTATATAAATGGCGTCATTTTTCATAAAATATGAAAATAAGTAAGTCGTAGGTTGTATCATATGAGTTCATTATGGATACCTCATGTTAACAAATCATGATTTCAACAATTTTTAAGCAATTTAGTGTTGATGGAGAAGTTGTACAAAGGATGAACACGATTTTGATTAATTTTAATTATATTTAAAAAAATTCGAATTTATGTAAACAAAACCTGAATAATTCATCTAAAAGAACAATAGCTTTTTAGAGAATTTTGAAAAAAAAAATTGAGACAATACTTACAGCTCAATTTTGTGTTTGGAGGATTTTATTAGGTAAGGTTTCTAACATTTGATAATCTCTAAAACATAGATTTAGCGAAGATAATTAATAGATGTGTATTTTGTCAAACAAATGAAAACAATTTCACACTTATTCTTCACTTGTAAGGGATTAGCAAAATTTGTTATTTATGTTATGTATGGATAGAAGCATAATTTACACACCATTATACGACAAGGGCACATTTCCAAAGTTTCGAGATTACAGAGATAGGTACTAAAAGAAATACTATGTGGAAAACAGTATGTATGGGTATAATTTGGACCATATGGAAATGTAGAAATAATGTTGTTTTCAAAATAGGACTTTTGATATAGTGGAGGGGTTTCTATTGGGACAATTAAAAACATGGGGTTGGATTTTTAGGAAGTATAGGAAAGTCAACTTCTTCTACTCAGGCTAGTGTATGAACTCGGTGTCATGTCTCAAGTCAATTATTAATTAAATATTTATACTCGTTATAGTCATGTTCTTGATTTAGTGTGATGGGGTTGCATGTAATTATGTATTATTATTGGATAGATTTTTCAGAAAGTTCTGATTATTGAAGACTAATGATCAACTTTAATATTATAGTCTTAAAATTCTATGAGATGAAAATTATACATTATAGGAATAGGGATCGTTAACCTTATCACTATTTGTAGTCCAAATTTTATTATGATGTAATACAGGATATGAATTAAGAATCTTTTAGGATATGACCAATTATACTTGTAGGATGAACTAAACAAATATGTTCTATCATGGATGTAGAAGAATTTTTGCAATGTCATCCTGCAAAAACTAATTATGTTAGCTTATGTCACTAGATGGAAAACATATAATTATTTGAAGGTCACATTATCCTACACTTGGAAGTATAATATTTTGCAGCAGCTTTTGTACAAGGTCTATATCATCTATGTTTAGTAGCCTTGATTTACTAATTCAAAATTGTATTGTCTTAGTATTTGAGAGTGTGTGCGTCACTCCTATTTATCTTTTTGTAGTGGATGTAAAGTTGGACTTTGTAGATGGTGTATAGGATCACTTATATTGGTTGAGTGGTGGTAATATTAGCTAAGGAGAGTCTATGCATGAATCTGAACTCTTTTTTACTCTTTTGTAAATAGATTGAAGCACCTTTTTATGTTTCTCATTATATCATTATTTTAGTCTAAAAAAAACTCGTCTAAATTAACTCTCACATCAAAGAATCTATGTTTGACTAACTTAACAAATTAAATGATCAAATATAAATTTTGAAATATCAAGTTTGAGTTATATTAGATTGGTCAGGTTGAAATATACTCAACTTATGACAAATATCTCTAATTTAACGATCCACCAATTTTATTACATTTTCTATAAGACAATCCACACGTTCAAATCTCTTTATTAAATTGTTTTTATCTAATATGTTATCTTATTGTTGGTCTCTATGTTATCTTAAGATAAGGTTATTTTGCCTTATATCCTCATGATTTCTTTATTCATTTCTATAAAAAGTTAAAAAAATCTAAATTATTTGTGTTTTAAATTTTTATGTTGAAAATTTTGAAAGCATATTTTAGATTATACAATGCAGAATATATTTTCATATTTAGAATTATATTTCAAATTTGAATAACTCAAAATACATTATTGTGTAATCTAAAAATACGTTATAAATTGTGCAATCTATAATATATTTATAGATTATATGATTTAAAAACATTTCTCACAATATAATATTATATAATTTATAATTAATTTATATACGTATATATTTTAGAGTGTATAATTCCGATACATTTTTGAATTATACAATTTAAAATACATTTTGAATTTAAAATGTACAATATGAAGTGAATTTGAAAATTATCCAATCCATAATATTTCTGACTCATGGATAATTTGGACGTTTCCACACCTATAGGGGTGTAAGAAGAACGCATGGGAGTGCTGAAAGAAATTGCTATGACGTAAATCTAATGCTTCATATACAGAAAGGTCACAAGCCCCATTAGATAGCCAACATAGGTTTTGCATCGGTTGATAGTCCACATGCAACGTCATCCATATTGAGCCAATTTAACAGATTAGGAGTATACTTCGCTCCATGTCCATTGAACACATAAGAATTTTGAAACACTTTTTATCACTTATTTTGTTTATGTTAAATTTATAACTTTTCAAGTTTTTCATTTTCAACCCATTCATGAAATTTCAAGGATAATAAGAAAGATTTGAATTAGGTGCCAAATTTATTTATACACTTGTTAGAGAAAAACTAACTTAATGTGTAATACATTCTTAAAAATATAAAACATGTAAAATAGATATAAGTGAAAAAAAAAGGAGAATATCATTAAAATAGAGAAAATTTTAGTTTCCAGAAAAGAGTAGTTTGGTGCTAACATTTTTATATTGTGGGATACTAATTTGTTGTTAAATGTGAATATCAATATATGATTAGATAGCAAAGAGAGAGAAAAAAAAATAGAAACACATAACTTTTGTCACAATACAGTGTCCATGCAACTGATTTGCTCCTCCTAATGAGTTTGCACGTAAATAAAAAGGAAGTTGGGAAGTGTTTTGCTACCTCCCATATACTCCAAATGTTCTTGTCAAGAGCTCTAAATCATTTGTTCTTTAGTATCTTGTTCTTAGCTCTTTCAAATCTTTATTTATAGGTTTCCTGGGTGGGGATTATGTGAATAGTTGAAATTCCTTATATAATTAACATTTAATAGCGGAAAAAATGGAATGATATTTAGTAGTTCATAATGGATGGTTTTAGAAATTTTATGTGATTGATGTTTGTGTAGATTTTGCATGGTTCTCGTTAACTATCTTAAAAAGATATGCAATTTCATGAGTTGAAATTGGATCTCCGAGTCCCTCTGAGTCTTTAAGTTTTTCCCCGAAGAGACTCATCATATATTCTACCATTATACAAACAAATCCTTATTTACTATTAAATATTAATTACAGATTGAATCGGGATATTACGAGTCATATTTAGATGCTGCAAATGAATATAATGATTAAAGAAATTAGTATGAAAATGTAAAAGAAAATTCAGAAATACAAAGAGTATAACTTGAACAGGAATACAAATATCATAACTTCAACTAAACCCTATAAAAGATAATCCATTATAAACAAGAATGAAATATAAGAAAACGACACACTTAGAGGATAAAAAGTTAGAAAGTTTTACACTTGATCATCCTCCTACCCCGCAAAACTACACACAACACAGCAAAAGGAAAAATTGCATGCGCGTCAGATGGAGAAGCTCCACAAAGAAACTTCAGCATCATCCTCAACACACATCCAGTCCCTAACATACGTTACAAAAGTAGGCGATCGCAAAGGTTCATCCGCCATGCTCTGAAGCCACTCATGCATGTCTTCAAATCCTGATGCGTCTGGCATTGTTATCTCATCCAGGGCTTTGCTACTGTTGGCATCTTCATCAACGCTCACACCACCGCTGCTAACTTCGCATTCAGCCACGGCATTCACATTCTCGTTCTCTAACTGCTCGACGAAACTGTCTTCCGCGGCAATCGCCACAACAGCGGCCGCCGCCACTCGCCGTATCTCCTTCGCATTTGTCGAAGCCGGCAAGGGCAGCCGCCACGCTGAGTCGGCGAAGTTGAGACAAGCGGACTTTCCTCGGAGCGCGAGCGCGGCCACGTCGTGCGCACGTGCGGCCATCTCGGGGGTTGGGTACGTTCCGAGCCAAATCCTTGTGGATTTGTCATTGGGGACACGCACCTCGCAGACCCACTTGTTGTTCTTCCTCTGCCGCACCCCTCGGTACACGGGGTGCCGCGTCTCCTTAAAGATTCGACGCCCCGCACGTTTCTTGGGGCGCGCCGACGCTAATGCATGTAGTTCCTCGTAGGAGTGAACGGCGTTGGGAGGGTTAGAGGAGCTTGTTTCCGGAGAGGAACAAACGTGGTACCCGTTGTTTGACTCGTGAAATGATTGTTTGAGAATGTTCATTTGTGGAGAAATGTCTGCAATGGATTGATTTGGTTGAGCTGTGAAATTGACTGAGTGAGAAGTGAGAGGATATGAATGGACTATGTTATGTGTGGAGTATATTTGTAGGGGAAGTGAGAAAATTAACGCACGTGGCTACGATGTAGACACGGACACGGGTTGTCTGCCTGTGGGGTCCACTTGAAGTGTGAAGTGGCTAACACTTGCCGCTTCCTAAGATTCAGTGGTACCAACAATGTCACAGTCTGTTTCGAAAGTCAACACCTTGACCTGACTCTGCCCTGTTGAAGCTGCAGTGGCCAATGACCAGATTCGAACTACTATAATAAACGCCAACGGTTTCAACCATTGGGTTAGGTTGGGTGAACCAGAGTAGAAGACGTGTTTGGAATTTTACACTTACAGTACCGGTTTTCCTACACAGTAGAAAGAGGAAAATATGAGATGGGTATGTATGGGTCCACATTTTTATGTCATCCTGATAAGTGAAAAAGTGGAATGGATAAAATAAACAGTGTTAACAGTGTTGTTGTCAGCTACAGCTGGCTTCGTGCTCATGATTCAAATAGTTTCATACTTTTACGTAATTGCTGATTACAATTACTTTCTATTGTGCACATCTTAATCACCCAAAATTAGTCCCACAGAGTATCTTTTGATACTGAACACTAACTTTTCAGTGTTTGTGAACATTCAGTGGGAAAAGAAATGTCGAATATTTATATTTTGTTTTAATTTAAAATAGAAAATATTTTCACCTATTATCTAATACATAAGATAAAAATGTATTACTTTTATTATAGATAATTACAAATAATATAAGACTGTTTAAATAATAATCTTTGATAATTTTTATGTGCTTTATTTTATTGAAAAAGTTAACTTACTTTTACATTTATTAATTAATGACTATAAAGTTTAAAGTTTATTCCTTTTAGTGGAATGCGGTAAATAAATATATGTATTCTGATGCCTTTCTTCTTTTCATATAATAAGGAATTTTTATTTCTTAAAGAGGTATAATAAATTATTAAAATCTTAGAAATTTATCATGTAAAAACTTAGAGAATAATCTTAAAGTAAAAGGGGTATTAGTAAAATTACATCTTAATATTTTATTATTAATTATATAAATAAAAAATCAATTATTCATATTTTATTTTATAAAATCATTATCTTTATAATATAATTTTCTTTTATTTCTTTATCTTCTTTTTAGAATTTTGGTTCCACCTGTTATTGATCGGAGTCACCCATAGACTTTTGACGTCGAGTAGAATAAGAGTGTCTAATCAGATTCTTGAACAGAGTAAGTTTATTTTCTGCTTATTCTTCTTTGAATCAATCTTTAAGTACTCTTAGCTATTTTAGAAAAGTAACTTACATGTGATATTTAAAGCATCAGTAGGAGGTCTTTGTTAGCTCATGATTTTAATGGTGTAGTCTAATTGTTGATCAGAGCTCTATGGTGCATGTTAGGAAGTTCTTTGTGATTTCTAGACTTCAGAATTATTTTAGAAAGTGTTATACTTTAAGCCAGGTAAGAGAAGTTAGTTGTATACTTTATACTAGTTAGTTAAATTCAAATAGAATCATGGGATAGACAACTTGAATATGTATACATAATTGATCATCAGTGTTCAAGTTTTTCTTGTAGGTCTAGTTTTTGAGTATGGAATGAACTTGATTGATTTGATTTGGTGTATGATTACTAAAATTAATTTGAGTAGTGGAATGATGATTGATTTAGTTTTGATAGATGAAAAGAATTTAATATGATTTTGATAAGTGTGTTGAAATGTTTAAATAAGTTTAATGTAGTTTTAGTACTTGACATTTGAAAAAGTGTCCCAGATAGTTATTGAATAAAAAAAGTGTCCCAGATATTAGCTACTTCAAACTTGTTATGATTGTGAATTGATTGAGATAAATATAAACATAATTGATTATTTGATAAGATATAGTTTATTGGTAGTTATTAGTTACATGAATACAACAAGATTGATTGAAGGATTATTTTGTATTGAGTTTGATATTTAAATAAAATAGGATTTTGGTATTGATTGATGTATGAATAAAGTTGAGTGGTAATCTAGACATAATATCTTCAGAAAAGGATGTTCAACTTGTTAGGATGTGCATTATTTAAGGATTTGAACCATATGTTTCCTAGTGAACTCACAATGAAAATGAGGTATCCTGACTCTACTAATGGATTGGAATCATATAGATAAAATATGATGAGAGTCGAAAGAGGTTCATATGACTATATCATGGTGTGAAAAAGAACCAATTATCCTGGTCCATACGGATTAACCTTATCATATGAAGATTGATTAAGTGATTGATAAATCCACTGTGTTGTGACTGTTACAATTCACAAGTAGAGTCAAGTGTTTTTTTATATGATTTAATGTATCTATATCATGTGTTATTGTATAGAAATAAAAATGATAATGTGATGTATGAGATGATTGATGAGTGATTAAAGTGTGATATTTTGGTTAAGATAGAATATTTAAATTTTATGATTTTATATTTTAAACTCTCTAGCTTACCTTTCCCTTATATGTGTGGTGTTTGTCTTTTTTTAAAAAACAAATCTAATATGGTTGTATGTTATACCTGAACAATGAACTTAACTAAGTCTCTTCTATAAGTTGACGAAAGGTATGATGTTTTTATGTATATTTTACATTTGTTTTGGATTGTAAATATAAAATCCTATAAAAAAATTATATTTTAGTTACTTTTGAATATGGTACGTGTAGATTATATTTATTAATTATCTACATATGACTTATATTATGAATATTATGATTGTTTAGAAGATAAAATTTAAGTATATTATATATATATATATTATATATATATATATATATATATATATATATATATATATAAATAACATTAGGCCTATATTATAATAAATAATATAATAGAGAACATGGACAAAACAAATTACAAGAAATGATAACAATATTATTCAAAATATTTAAATTTATTGATCTTATTAGTAATAAATTGATCAAATGGTTACTAATAATATATTTATTTGTTATGTTATTATTGTTTAAATTTGTTTCATTTTTTATGCATAATTTCCAGACTGGATTTTGAGTGTAAGTATGTAGAATATTTTTTTTTCTTTTTTTTTTTATTTTTAAGTTGGGTAATGATGTTAATGTATATGTACATCACTGTTATTATACATGTTATTTATTACTATATATTCATCACTATTATGATACATATTATTATTCTAAGTTACTAAAACATTTTACTAAGTCATTTAAAAAAAACTTATTTTCACTCTTATCTTATTTTGAAAACCCTTATTTATTTGTTTTGTAGCACAATCTTTCCATTCTTTCCCACAATTATTTGGCTTATTAGTTATTTACAAAATTCACTTAAATCTCTAAAGTATTTTTTTTTTGTCACAACTTAGATTACATATTCATGGTTCTCTTTGCGCATGTCATTTAAATGATGTATTACATTACACGAAATACAAAAATTAATTTGATTAAATTAAATAGTTTTTAGAACATGTATTTTATTATTTCTACTTCTTTTAAATATTTTTATTTATGAATAACATAACAACTTTTTTTTTTCTATCTAACTCTTAGTTTCGTTTTATTTAAAGAACTTTAATTTTATCATAAGATTTTTATTCTATCTATCAATAAAGTTATTCAGTATTTATCACTAAGTTTACTAATATTTTCAAGGTATTTTCTTCTTTATCACTAAGTTTACTAATATTTTCAAGGTATTTTCTTCTTTCACAAACTTGATTACGCATTTTTGTCTTTGTGAAATCTAGTTCAAATTGTATATCGTAGTTTAGAAAATACAGTTATTAAATTGATCGAATCAATTTTTGTTATGGTACATATTTAATGATTTTTGTTTCTTTTTAATATTTTAAAAAGAGGAAAGATGCATTTCTAAATTTTAATTATTATTAGTTTATTTTTATGTAATTTTGTTTAGATAATATTATTTATTTATTAACATAAAAAAGTAAAAAGGTAGAGTATAAATCGCCATGAGAATGAGAACAAATTTCAATGTGTGAAAGAAAGTTTCGAGAATTGCTTTTAAAATATGAAGTCACCGCTAAAAAATAATTATTAAAAAAAGTTAGAGAACCTTTTAAAAAAATTAGTAATTTTTTAAGAGAGATCTTAGGTTTTGGAATTTATTATAGGCAATGCATGCATTAAAATTCCATAACATCCGTTAGAGAAGCGGTCATTTCGTGTTGAGTGTACAAATTTAAAATGATTATTTTTTTAAAAAAATATTTAACCTTCTAAAACAAATAAAAAAACATTTTGAGATAAAAAATATTTATAATAAAAGTAAATATATTTTTAATGTATTTTTCATTTTTATTCATAAAAAATGAAAATACTAAAATTTTCAAGACTTTTAAAAATTATAAATTGTATTTTTTACTAAAATAATATTATGTAATTCTATAGAAAACAGATGTAAGTTTAGTTGATCCGGAACATTGAAGGAAATTTTGAGAGAAGAAGTTTATTTTTAAAATAAATCCATAATTCTTTGAATACGAGTTTATTTCCAAACAGGAAGGAACGTTTTCCTTGTTTTTTTTTTTCACTTTTTTTTCCTCTAAGTAGCAAACACGAATTTATTCTCCTAGTTAGGTGAACATCTTTTCCAAATTTTTTAAAATTATTATTACTATGCCGACATGTGATTAATAAGTGATATATATATATATATATATATATATATATATAAAAATATATTGATAATTTTTTT
>Ga0209489_104178_pt1 | contig 26893 bp, 14 predicted proteins | sample SiratrowhiteBW_FD_187527 | JGI IMG/M metagenome (GOLD analysis project Ga0209489, IMG submission 187527) | Root nodule microbial communities of legume samples collected from California, USA - Siratro white BW (SPAdes) (version 2) | ecosystem: Host-associated > Plants > Roots > Nodule | place... | reverse complement strand
TATATATATATATATATATATATATATGGAGATTTTTTAAAATTCTACTCAGGTATATGTCATTTAGTGAGCAAGTCATCCGCTAACACATGTCAATAAATAATAAAAATAAAAGACATAAATAATTTTTTATTAAAACTAAAATGAATTTTCAAGAATCATATACAAAATTTATTTTCTATTTTTAAATTTGTCATCATCAATTGACCAAATATTTGTTTACTTATTGGAAATTGGAATCAGAACGAATAAATTCAAATTTGGGGTGTAGTGGAGAAAAGTTGAACACTTTTAAAAACTTCTCAAAACACACTTTAAATGAATGAAAAATAAGGTCACCAACCTATGAAATTTTGAACATTGGTCTAGAGTGTTCCATTTACAGCTTGCTAGAATCTGAAGAAACATTATTAAAGAGTTTCGTCATCCCAAACTCATCTCCAAAGAAAGAAAACAAAGCATTATGAGAATTTTCCATTTATATTATAAGAAAAATTAAATAATATATAGTCTCATACTAGTACATTACAAACGAATATTTTATCGATGTTGGTTCCTAAGTGTAATTAAAATATCATTGTATTTCCTAATCATAGCGATCTCCACGATTTGCTACCAAACAAATTCACATTTCCGAAACTCTTCACTATTCAAGAACGCAACTCTGACGTGGAACAAGCACTGCATGCCACGTCAACAGATAAGTCCAAATAAAATTAATATTGCTACTTTTGTCTATGAAGACAACTTGAATCCAACAAATTTAAGATTAGATTTTATTATTTGTTTAAGGTGAATGAGTGGGTTTGTCTTAACCCGCTAATATATGCTATTATTTTATGATGAGTTGTGCATGTTCGTTAAAAAATTATTAGACATGGTAACTAGCTTAGGTCAAAATACATACTATAACCTCAATTAGTTATAGTTTAATGAATAAACAAAGTATTATATTAATATCCAAATCGTGATTGGTCATGTGCAGGTAGAGTGAGTCCATTAATCAATGAGCAAATCTCATTGAAGGTGCGCATAAACCTAGTTTTTTATCTTAATAATTAGGGCATTAGGAATAAATTAATAGTATAAGACAAGTGGAAGGAGAAGAGAATACCTCTGGTAGCTTTTCGTATCACATATTATATGCAAATAAAAAAAGTGTCGGAAAGACGATGAAGGACGCTTTTATTATATTGTCTTTAATTTTTATGCTTCTATAGTAGAACTTCTTCATGCATCATATTATATATTATATCTCTATAATAATACACTTTCATTAACGTGTACTTTTATTCAATAAAATATGGTGCTCGCTTTTCCTTGTGTCAGAAAAATACACTTGCTTTGATTTTTATCACTCTTTTAATAAAATAATACCCCTTTCTCTTCTCCAAAGGATGCAAAGATTAATCCATCATTTTATTGCAACCAGAGCTATTTAAAAAGGATAAAGGCATCTTTGTGCATCGAGGAACATGCTTTTCATCACTAATGTGTGTGTTCTTTTTATAAGGGTGTTGTTACTTCAGATTCAACCTTTTTCACGCAAGTAAAAGAAAGAATAAGTAACACTTTTTTTATTATTATTATTTTAATTATCATTGTTATTATTATTATTATTAAACTATGGTTGAAATCAAAATTTACTTTCACCTCGCAAAGTGATGAACTATTTTCTTTTGATTTTTTATTTGAGGAAGATAAGATGGACCATGGCCATGGGACACACTTTGTCCCTATAACAAATAAATTATAGAAAACGTAGAATGCGGACCTAATGAAAGACTTGCTATGTCAAACTTACTTTTAAAAAGAACGTTACGAAATAACTATTTTTAATAAATCTTCTACCAAACATTAAACTTTATATGAAATAAATAAGTGTTCTGCCGTTCCAGTTAATTAATGTATATGCATTTTTATAAATAGGGTGGCTGAACTTTAAACAGCAAAAAGAAAGAATAATCCTTTTATTTACAATCAAACGCTTATAAATATATGAAATTTTGAAGTTTTCATTTTGGCTTGGAAACTCTTATATATGCAAAACTATAAAACTATTATAATTTGAAGAAAGGTACAACTTGTATAATTGTGACATTTTTAATGAATTTTAGCTAATAATAAAAATATATTTTATAATAAAGAAGCTAGAAATAGATATTAGTAACATTATTTCTTATTTTCTTTTAGTTTATGAGAATCCAAACAACCATCTTCCAATTAAAAATGGTACCTACAACCATGAGAGATACTTGAGGCAAAAAACTTTCATGCACATTCTCTTTAACAAAAGTGGATTCTAGTTCTTATCTTCAAAAATCACACTGTTTGTCCATTTCCCAGGCACTCTACATAACAACACTGCTACTAGTTTTAATTCTGGTAGCAATAACATAGTGAAGACAAGAAAAAAAGTTAAATGACATAAGAATGGTGGTAAATTTTACGCCTAGTTTTTAGAGCAAGGGCAGTCATGTGTTAGTTCAGAATATCCTGTGTGAGTGCAGAACATCTGTCACAAGATTCAATCTGAAAGTGCTTCCTCTTCCAATTGGTAGGCAATAAGGTGTTATGCGCCATTTGCCAAAACAAAAATCTTTAATTTTCAGGCAGAGTTTGTTCATTCCAGTGAAGAGAAAGAATTACTCTCTGTCAATGGGTAGTCAACATTCTATTCAACAATAATATCAAAATCAAAGTTACTGGTTCAATTTCACTGAGATAGTTATTAAATAAATATCAGGTGGGCCAATTAATTTATTATTACATTTGATTAAACTAAAAAGAATGTATTTTTTTTTTTATTTTTGTTTCAAATATCTTATGTTTTTAATTAGGATGCATGTAAAATAATTGGAGGTTTGAAAGAAAAAAAAAGTACTGGAGATTAATTTATTACATATTAAAAAAGTTGTCTTAGTATATATTAGAAATATATATTAGAAAAAAGAAGTGTCGAAGAAAAGCTTCCTCTTAAGGTTAATTCCATAAAAGAAAAACACACACACATAGTGAACATAATTAGTGAACATAAAAAATTATACATCAATGAAATATTTATAGTTAATAGTAAAAATAAAAATAAAAATATATCTTACTGTATAGGCAGATAATTCTAGAAATCTTTAATGTGAAATAATAAAAATAAATAAATAAGTAATATATGTTTGCAATAATTAACAAATTTTTAACGAGTTTTGAAAATGTTATACTAATATAATAAAAAATAGCTTTACAATATAAATATATAAGTTGTAATTTAGCTTTATACATTTAACTTTTTTTTTCAAAAAAAAGTTTTATATAAATAGAAAATTTTTTCATTTTTTATAAACATCACAATCTTTCTAAAAATAGGTGTTTTTTTAGTTTGTGTCATTTTTCTAAAATTTAATTTTCTTTTTTTATTTGACTCACAATCGAAGATTATCTTTAGATTCCCGGTGTCGAGTAGAATAAGAATATCTAATTAAATTATTAAACAGAATAAGTTTATTTTTTACTCATCTTTCTCATAGTTAGTCTTAGGTTAATTCCGTTTTTAGTAAGGGTATTTGTCTATGTCATCTGAGGCATCAAAATTAGTCTCTAGTCCATTGTTTTAATGGTGTAATTTGATCATCAGTCAGAAACTCTTGGTGCAGGTTAAGTTGCTTGTGATTTTAAGTTTCTAAAACTCCTTTGAAGGTCTCTACTTTATACAAGTAAGGGAAGTTAGTTTTAAAATTTTGCTATACTACACTATAGGTTAGAGTCTTTGATTATGGAATGACATGTGGTTTTCCTTTGAAATGTTTTCTAGTAGTGATAATGAATTTTCTATAGTTTGATGAAATGATTGATTTTATGTTGATTGAATTTGTAGAACAAAATATATTTGAATGTTTAGTAAATAACTACTGTTTTGATGTGAGATGTATCCCTGTATGTTTTGATGTTATGGATTGGATGAGGTATGATGTTGTGAATGATATGAAATGGTGATCGAGACATAGTATCTTCAGGAAATGAGATACCCATATTGGGATTGTTAAAATGTGTATTGTTTGAAGACTTGTTGAGAATGAGGTGTCATGTCTCTACTAAAGAGTCGAAAAGAGTTGAAAAGGGTAACGGTGATAAGAGTTGAAAAGGTCCATTTAACTGAAACCGTAGTTTGAAAGAGTTGGTTTGGACAAATATATGAATTTATTCTGTCAGATGAGGTTATGTTATTTGGAACTGTGTGGATTCAAGTTGGAATGGTCATCTAGCTTTGCTAGCTGTAACAGTATATCAGTATATTAGAGACACCTAGTACTAATATAACAGTATCACAACAATTTGAAGAAGAAAAGAAATGAAAACGTAACAGAGGAGAATTTTATTCCAATTCCAGAGAAAGGGAACATTCTTTAACATAAAATCCCAGAAGATACACAACTGTCTCCCTTTTCTCTCTCCTCTTACTATTTAAATATTAATATTTTGACCACTCATAATCAGCCCATTTGGAATTAGCTATTTTGGGTCGTGCATTGTATTTCTTTCCTTTGTAGCCTTTTCCTATAATACCACTATTCTCTGCAATTGCTCTTTCAGTAGCTATCTTTGTTACATTACCTTCCCCTTTAAAAACAACCTTGTCCTCAAGGTTAAAGTTTGGAAAGACCTGCTTAATAACCATGGTATCCTCCCACGTTGCTTGAGTTTCATCCATCCCCTCCCATTTTATTAAATGTTGCTGCACATGCTGCTGATTTCGAATAATGACTCGGGTTTGTAAGATGGCTTCTGGTTGTAGTAATGATTCAACATCTGACTTGGTAATGGGTAATGGTATATAGGGTTGAAAATGATCACCTTTGCACAATTTCAACTGGAAGCAATGAAAGACAGGGTGGATTTTTGCAGAAGGAGGTAATAGCAGTTTATAAGCGACTTCCCCAATCTTCTCAATTACAGGAAATGGTCCAAAATAGCGAAGGCTCAGTTTTTGATTTTTTCTTAGCAGTACAGAGTGTTGCCTATACGGTTGAAGTTTAACCAGTACCATATCTCCAATTTCTAACTGCATGGGCTTGCGTTTTTTATCTGCTTCTTTCTTCATGTGTTGTTGTGCCTTCTATAAATTGATCTTCAGTTTGTTAAGTGTGGTATCCCTCTGGAGAAGTTGGTCTTGAACCTGAGGAGGGTCCTGGTTGCTGAAGGTATATTTAATTATTTGTGGAGGCTCTCTACCGTAAACCACTTTAAATGGTGTCATGCCGGTACTGTGATGAAAAGAAGAGTTGTACCAAAATTCTGCCCATGGCAACAGTTTAGACCATTCTTTAGGATTATCATAAGTAAAGCACCTTAGATACATCTCAATGCATTTGTTCAATGCCTCAGATTGCCCATCTGTTTGGGGGTGATAAGCAGTGCTGAATTTCAAAGAAGTACCACTCAGCTTGAACATGTGTTGCCAAAATTGGCTCGTGAACACCTTATCACGATAAAAAACTATTGTCTTTGGAAATCCATGCAACTTGACAATGTTTTTCACAAAGAGCTTAGCCACTTGCTTACTATTAAAGTCAGCCTTTAAACTAACCAAATGTGCGTATTTGGAAAGCCTATCAATAACCACCATAATAACAGTGTGCCCATTAGAAGAGGGAAGGCCAGTAATAAAATCCATGGCCACATCCTCCCATATTTGTTCCGGAATCGGCAACGGTTGTAGTAACCCAGATGGTAGAGTTGTAGCATGTTTGGTTTGTTGACATGTTAAACAATTCTGCACATACTCCCTTATATCAGCCTGCATACCAAGCCAGTAAAATTGTGCAGCAATTCTCTTCAAGGTGCGTGTAAAACCAGAATGTCCACCCCACAATGTACTGTGGAATTCCTGAAGAATTTTTTTTAACCAATTCATGCCCTTTGGGTAAAACCAATCTGCCTTTCCAATACAGTAACTGATTCAAGACTAAATAATAAGGACTGGGAGGATTGTTTTGCAAACACAATTGCATAATGTCACGTAAGTGATGGTCTTGTGTCATTGCTTCTCGTAATTCTGGCAACAGTTGTAGTTTTGGCTGAGATATAGCCATCATAAAAGATCGGGAAAGAGAATCAGCAGCCACATTCTCTTTGCCAGGTTTATACTCAATAGTAAAGTCATAACCAATCAACTTATACAACCAGTTTTGCTGTTCAGGTGTGTGTACAACTTGATCAGTGAGTGATCTTAGGCTCTTCTGATCAGTTTTTATAATAAACTTGTGGCCAAGGAGATAATGTCTAAATTTTGCAATAGCCTTTGTGATTGCGAAAAATTCTCTCGTATAAGCATATTGACGTTGCATCCTATCCGTGAGCTTTTTGGAAAAATAAGCAATAGGACGTTGGTCCTGGCTCAAAACAGCACCGATACCCACCCCTGAAGCATCAGTTTCCAGAGTGAAAGTTTTTGAAAAATTCGGCAAGGCTAAGACTGGAGCTTGTGTAAGTGAAGTTTTGAGCATGGAAAAAGCTTCAGTAACATCCATTCCCCATAGAAATTTATCCTTTTTCAACAAATCAGTCAAGGGAGCCGCAATTACAGCATATGATTTGATAAATTTTCGATAGTACCCAGTTAAACCAAGGAATGCTCTCAGCTGCTTAATATTTTGCGGTACTGGCCAATGTAAAACTGCCTGTACTTTGCTTTTATCCATTGCTACTCCTTGCCCTGAAACTGTGTGGCCCAAATAGTCTACTTGTTGTAACCCGAAGGAATATTTAGATAGTTTTGCATAGAGTTGGTGTTGTTGTAACAACTGAAGAACCAAGTCCAAGTGTAACCGGTGATTACTCCAGGAAGAACTGTAGACTAATATGTCATCGAAGAAAACCAAGACAAATTTTCGAAGATAATCTTTAAAAATATTATTCATGAGACTCTGAAAAGTGGCTGGGGTATTAGTAAGCCCAAATGGCATAACTAGCCATTCATAATGTCCTTGGTGGGTCCTAAAAGCTGTTTTGTGCCTGTCCTCTTTAGCAACGAGAATTTGGTGATAGCCTGATCTGAGATCTATCTTGGAAAAATAATGAGAGCCATATAACTCATCAAGGAGTTCATCAACTGTGGGGATGGAAAAGCTGTCCTTGATTATAATTGCGTTTAAAGCCCGATAATCTGTACAAAACCTCTATATACCATCTTTCTTCTTAACCAAAATAATCGGGGAAGAGAATGGGCTAGTGTTGGGTGCAATAATGCCTGCAGCAAGCATCTCTTGAACCATCATTTGTATCTGCTGTTTTTGACTGTGCGAATACCGGTAGGGACGCACCTTGACTGGTTTTGCATCCTTCATTAAAGGAATAACGTGATTATGACTTCTGGAGGGTGGTAAGGTGGTGGGTGTAGCAAATATAGTACTGTAATTATGCGGTAGCTGTACCAACTCAATTGGCATTTGATCTGGTAGCTCAAGGCACGAATCAGGAAACACCTCCTTTTGTTGACACTGTAAGGTGAAAACCTCTGCAATAGCATGAGTATTATGCATCCTGCGAAGGTGATTAAATTGAGCAGGACCTGGCAATTGATATTTATCACAATGTAATGTGACAAACTGCTTATCCTTATAGAATTTCAAAGTGAGCTTGTTGTAATCAGAAATGTGAGGGCCCAATGTAGCAAGCTACGCTGCTCCAAGTACCAAATCAGCATTAGAAATTGGTAAGAGATATACATGAATTTTTAATAATTGTCCCTGTACCAGTACCTCAAGTTGCTTCACCATTTCTTCAGCTTCTGATGAATTACCGTTTCCCACCAAAACTTGAAAGCTAGGGGCCTCTTCCACTGGCAGTTTCAAATAATTTGCAATTCGAGGTTGCAGAAAGTTATCGGAACTACCACTGTCGAGTAAGATTTGAATCACCATGCCATTAATAGTACCTTGAAACTTCATGGTGCCTAGCCCCATTGAGCCTTTTAAAGCGTTATATGATAAATGAGGGTCCTGTATAATATTATCAACCATTTCTTCTGGTGCAGGTTGGTGTTCCAACGTCTCGTCCTCATCCATTTGTAGCAACAAATATTGTTTATTAGGACATCGATGAGAGGAGGTGAACTTTTCATCACAAGTATAACATAGCCCTTTTTCTCGTCGAATCTGCATCTTAGCGGGGGAAATTTTTTTAACAGGCCCTTGCTTTGGAAATGTGGTGGTAACCGGGGCTTGTAGTAATGGTGGAAGGCTCGTGGATTTAATGGATTGGGAGGAGACAGTGTTTGTTTGTGGATGTCGAAAGGGGTAAGGGTGGTGCAAGGGCTTGGTTTTTTGAAGTGTATTTTTCTTCATTTAACTTGGCTAAAGAAACACAGCATATTAATGTAGTAAGAGCTTGAGCTATTACATCACGCTGAATATCTGGTTTAAACCCTCCCACAAAACAATCAATTAAAGCTTCACTTGTGACTCCTTGTACCGGGTTGGCAAGAGCCGTAAAATGAGTATAATAATCATGTACTGAAGTAACTTGTGTTAATTTGAAAAGTTGGGACCGAGAACATTCATACGGAGATGAACCGAATTCTAACTCTAAAGCACGAGTAAAATCAATCCAAGAATGAAAAGGAGTAGCTCTATTTGTCATTTGAAACCAAGGAATTACCTCTTTCTCCATGTGAATGGCGGAAATGGTAATACGTTGAGCATCTGGCGTATTGTAGTAATCGAAAAATTGTTCCGCCTTGAAGATCCATTGAAGAACTTCCGAACCGTCAAAGCGGGGAAAATCCAGCTTGACATTCTGCACCTGAAACGGTGGCGGGTTCGTATAGCCGCTGCCTGAACTGTGGCCCTCCGCAACGTGATGTAAATTTCCTCCAGGACTGCGATTTTGTTTTAGCAAAGTCTCCACTGTATCTTCTATAGTTTCAAATCGAGTTCGATTTTCCTAACGATCTGTTTCCATCATTTTTAAGATTTTCGTCATGGTTGCAGAGATTTCCTTGAGACGTGTATTCTCGGCCATGTTCAACGACGAAACACCAATGTAACAGTATATCAGTATATCAGAGACACCCAATACTAATATAACAGTATCACAACAATTTGAAGAAGAAAATAAATGAAAACGTAACAGAGGAGAATTTTATTCCAATTTCAGATTCCTTCACATAAAATCCCAGAAGATACACAATTGTCTCCCTTTTCTCTCTCCTCTTACTATTTAAATATTAATATTTTGACCACTCATAATCAGCCCATTTGGAATTAGCTATTTTGGGTCATGCACTGTATCTCTTTCTTTCGTAGCCTTTTCCTATAATACCACTATTCTCTACAATTGCTCTTTCAATAGCTATCTTTGTTACACTAGCCTTTGAGTTTAACTTAAAGCATGAGTCTTTCAAAAATAGATAGTTAAGTATCTTTGTATGCGAGCCAATATATATATATGATATGAGTTATTGTGAATAAGTGATAATGACAATGTGATGTATGAGATAAATCATAAAAGTATCATTAAGTAGTTTGGTTGATATAAGAATTTAAACTCAATAACGTAATCTTATTTTTGTGTGATGTTTGTTTTATTTTTAAATTTACAATAATAATATGTTAAATTATTTTAAGATATTCATAATATGGAGATTTGTATTTAAGCTTATTATAATTTTTTTATACAATAAAGTTTATATTATGTAAAAAATATGAGATATAACAGTAATAATATTATCTTTTATATTATATCATTTTTATATTATATATAATTATATAAATAATTTTTTCTCAGTATTATTTATCACAATTATGTACAAATACATCTAAAATTTAAAACCAATAGAAAGTTCGATTAATGAAATTATTATAGTTTTTTATTAACATAATCATACTAAATTTTATATAGTAATTATATATATGTAATGCTCTTTTACGTCTTATAAATCTAATATTAAAACAAAACAAATCCGACATAGAAAATTTTTATACTATCCGTTATACAATCCGTCCGTAATATGCCATATATAAAAGAGTTCTTATAATGTGACATCGCAAACACTAAAATAAAACTTGACATTTAAATAAATTATTATTTTATTATTATATGATATTTTATTAAAAAAAACTATGTTCAAAGAAATATAATCCATGAACAATACTATTAAAGGATAATTTTTCAATATAAAAATGTAATAGACTAACCATTACAGTTTGATTCTAAGCTAACAAAAAATACCCCAGACTAATATATTACATATTAAAAAAGATGATGTAATATATTAAAATGTAATTTTTCTATATTAAATTGATAATAGTTTAGTGAAGTTAAGATAATCTTAAATTTATTTTTTTAAAATTTATGATAATTAATTTCTTTATTGAATATAATTTATAAAAAATATATTTTATTAAATTTTTAATTATTTGTATTTTTTGCTTTAATAATTGAAACAAATACTAAAAGAATGAGAATTTTTTTTAAGAAGAAGAACTGTAATAAATAGGTCTCCTGAGTTTTCTAACATCTACTTTTCTATTTTCTTTTATTTATATGCTCTAAAAGGTACAAGCAAAACTATTTAAAAAGAACTACCATCTTAAAAAATACAATAACAATATAAATAGTATGTTTTCAACCTTGCAAATATATTTTATTAAAATCATAATATATTTTTAAACTTAAAAGAAATCTTGTACTTGCTTTGCATGGTGCTGGCCCACTATCACCCACGTGGCTGCCTCTCTGACATCTTCATTTCTGACTATCCGATTCTGAAAGCAGTAATCGTACGGTCCATAAGAGTCCTTTGCAAACAGATGTTGATGGTTGAGTGCCACATAGGACGACAATTAAAAATACAAAAGAGAAGTCTTACGTGGGATTTTAAAGTGGTGGGTCCCCATTTGCAGATGAATTGGTTTGGTTCCCTAACCTTAACCAGACCACTGAGTCCCACCACAGAGAGGGCATGGGTCCCACACAAAGAATATTATAAAAATGAGAAGAATAATACTACTATTCATTATTAATAATATATAATTTATTATTAATATATATACTATATATGTTTGACTCACTCCTCACTTTGGGAAGTAACCAAACCACCCACTTCACCATCAATCACCATTCCATGTCCTCCTCTTATTCTCCTCATGTCCCTTTCAATATATCTTTAATTTCAATTTCCACCTTCTACCATGCCACAAGATATTTCTCTGTCACCTCCTTTTTTGCATTAATCAAATAAACAAACAAACAGTCACATTATATTTTAAATTAAAAATTAATTATTTTTTTATAAATTATTATTCTATGACCTCTTCCCATTAATGTTAACTGAACCTGTTATTATATGATTAAATAATAATAATACAATCTAAATATGTATTATTAAATATTATATGTTATATCTTTTCTTTGACAGCACTATATTATATATTATATGTAAATGATAACATTGACCATTCACTAATACCATTCACTAATACGCACACTTAAAATGAAATATATTTAATTATATTCTATTAATATTTTAATTAATTAGTCATTCATGCATGTCATTGCTATCATGATATTTTAAAAGAATTATATAAAATATAAAACAATAGGGGGAATGATGAATTGGAAATTATACAAGTAATTATAGGGATACTTTTTTATATGACAATGACAATTGAAGCAGCAAGATTAAGCAAATGATTTTTTAAAAATAATTGTAAATCTTGCTAACTTAGGTAGACATGGAAGAAACCAAAAGAATTCGCCAGTTTCACAATTTAATAAAGTGAGATTCAATGTACATGAACTTTCAAAGTCAAAGTTATACATGATAATTAATATAACAATAATAAATTTATTAAATGCATGTTATCTTATTATTCTACTTTTAAATCTGTGATATAGGATGTAAATTTTGACAAGAGTATATAAGGGATAATATTCCTTCAAATAAACAAGAAGTTTCCTTGTAGGAGTAGATTGCCTATATAGTATATACTATGATTATGGGGTTTTTTTATAGTGATAAACTGTATATAATAAATTGATATTATTTCTATCTTTATTAAAATTAATATGTATTCGAATGTCAACATTGGTAAGAGAGTTGGAAGTAAGACGATTTATCTATATTTCATAATTGAGAAGAATCATCAAATTTAAAGATATAATGATAGATTATCTAATATAATTGTCCCTAGGATTTTGGTTGCCTAGTTGTGATACAAGGAAAATATTTTCATTGAAAATAACATCACAAAATATAAGTAACAACAAAACTTCAAAATCTTTTGATTAAATTACTTTGAAAAAAGATGGTACAAGCAACATATAAAATATGTTGGCGTTTTCTTTCAACTTATTAAAGAGTTTTTATAAAATTATTGAATGAATAATTCCTTTATATATATAAGAATGGTTTATACAAAATTATACTTCATTATGAGATTGGGTTCTCACCAGAATACAGATACAAGTAGAACTCAAAGGTTAATCAAGTCTTAATTACCTACTAAGAAATATTAGTTATGCATGTTAGAATTATATTTTTTTCTTTATATACTTCCAAGTACAAGAAAATTAAATTATATAAACAGTTTAAGAATAAATGGAATATACATAATGTTTAACTATTAACCGAGGTAAAAAAATTTATTTATTAAGATTATTTCATAAATCATTTAATGTCATACAAAAATTTATAATTCTTACATCAATTCTCAAAACTTATATCAAACCTCATTGTTTATGAGATTTACTTTCATATTGTATTTTATCTAACTAATTTTGTACAGGTCAATTTTTTATTTTTCAATCATGTAAATTTAGATTCATTACTAATATTATCATGTACAAATTTGATATTTATTCATGTAATTTTTTTTAATAACATGAGTTACGTCCATATCTTAATCAAAATATTTAATCAATATGTATAATTAATTATAAATTTATTTACATTATTATCTACCTTTCCATACTGCTAAGGATAAAAATATATTTTGTTAAGAGTAGTGATGAAAGCAAGCCAACTTCTGAATAATAGTGACAATTTTATTTATGTATATTTTGTTGATTGGGCTCCAAGTTACAGGATGGATTACAATTTGATATATTCTGTCATTTATTCAATATTTTTCAATTTTATATTTGCCGTAAACATACTTTTGCACCTAAATTTATCTTTAAATATTTTTTAAAATTTAATTAAAACTAGTTATTAGACTTAAAAAAATTGACTGATAAAGATTTTAAATTTTATTATTAAAACTATATCTTCAATAAAAAATTTGGTCCATTGTTTATTTCAATAAAAAAAACCTAGATATACAAATAAAGAAAAGTCTTCAACTTGATAAAATAAAAAATAGACTCTTATTTATTCATCTAGAAAACACGAAGTTTTGGCTGCATTATCTTCTACATAAGTGTTTCTTCCAACAATTTATTTTTAATTCTACAAAAATTGAAAAGTACTACCTGGTGCTCTATTTTGATTAGCTTTTTTGTTGTTTGTTTCTTTCATATCACAGTAATGGTTTATTTTTCTATATCACACACAGGGTTGCTTAAAGTTTAATTCATTTTTAAAATTCTGTTGTTTGAATATTTGCTTTGATATGTTTGACTATAATATATAACCTACTTGGTCTTTGGTTTCAATTTTTAATACACATGGCGTTAACTATTAATTTAGATATAAGTTTTGGAGTAAAATCATTTGTTAAACGTTTAATTACGACATTGAGAGGTATTTTTTAATTTTAAAAGGATTATTATAAAATTAATAAACTTATCATCTACAATATAATATGTAACTGAAGAACAGTTTTTTTAAAACCTCACACTATCATTCATTCTAATTGAATTTTAATAAAAGAAATAACGTAAGAAAACGTGTATTCAGTTTATACATATAAAATATGTTTAAATTTAAATTCAAAACTGAAAACACAGAACCTGTGGCAATTGGTGATCCTCATCTCATTTGTATATATAATATTTAATTATGGCATATTAGTTTAATAAGTTTTAGTAATTTATTTAATAATAATAGTACTACTTTTGTATTTTATATTATTCACCCCACCCAACTGCACCCCACTACGCCTGAGCTGGGGCCTCAGTGCGATTTGTCTACACGCGCATCAAGCGCGTCAAAATGGACTACGGAAAGATAATTTATTTATGTCATTATTATGGAAAGAGGAAAAGATATAAGTAAAGTGAGACATGACCACTTTAAGTTGGCATTCCATATTCCATCGACAACAACTTTTCTGCCATGTTGGCACTAGCAAGCCACCACCGTCGGATACGAAATGATCCAACGGTGATGTTAGCGCCGAAAGCCTCGTGCTCAAATCTGAGCCGTCCCTGGGTGCGCGCGTGTGATGAATGAACAGTGAAAGGGAAACATTCAACCAATTTCTCTTTTTCCACAAGCATATGAAAAGGGGAAAGATCAGATTATTAATTAATTAATTAATTAATAATGAATTAACTCATTATGGCATTTAATAATTATTATCCCTTTAAATGAAGCAACTGAATGAATTGAAAATAAATATATAGAGAGGGCATTGAACAGAGGAGAGAAGTGTAAGGCTCTGCAAGTTTTGAGAAACGGTGGTTAATGGCGGAATTCCGGTGACTCGCCAGCTGTTGCAGTTTTCCGAAGGTTTTATCTGTGATTTTGTTTACATGAGAGAGAAGAAAGAAGAAGCTCATGGATAGAACCAGAGAATCCAGAAGACCATCCATGGCCTCCTCCACCAGACGCAGACATCGAACTATTGCTCTCAGAGACTCTTCCGGTGTTAACACGCTCTCTTCTTCATTTTTTTCTGTTATTTTTTCTGTGCTGTTTCTTACACTATTTCTGTTCCGTGACAGAGGAAGGAGCTGTGGAGTTGAGAGAAGGTGTGAATAAGAGAGGAAGGAATCGAGATAGGGATAGGGATTCGGTGAACAGGAGCAAGCGGAGGAGAGGCTCTCACTCGCAAAGCACCGAAGAGAGCGTTGGAAACGAACAAGACGATGATGTTGTGGACGTTGGCGTTTCTAAGATCCGTTCTCCTAATAATCCGACGTCGTTTTCCTCCGACCAGAACCATCGCCGGGTCTTCACGCCGTCGAAACCGCCTCCGTTTAAAGTAACGGAGGAGATGATCGGCGTCACCGTTCCCAGGAAGGCTCGTTCAGGTTGTGACGATATAAGTACTCTTTATTTTCCTTTTACACTTTCATTTTGGTGTCTCCCGGAACTAACTTTTACTTTTACTTTTCCCCCTTTTTGCTTTGTTGTTCGGTGTTTGATGTGTTTCCGCAGCTTCTGCGAAAAGGTCTCATGAAAGTTTGGTCTCGGCAAGTAGCGGCGGCGGGGAGGAGCAGAATTTCCGGCAACGGTCGAATTCCCCCGGAGGGCCGAGTGTTGAAGCGGCCTCGCCTTCTTCTTCGAATGTTTCTCTTAGGAAGAAGATGGTCTGTGCTAGTCCTTTTTTAATCTCTGTTTCGATTTTTTGAAAAGGACTTTTTTTTCTTGAAGGTTTGGGTTCTTAGTTGTGTGTTATGTTGCAGAAAGAGATTGAAGTTGTTCCTAAGACATCAATATCGTCTTCATCAGACATCGAGATTGAGATAGCTGAGCTACTGTACGGTTTGAAGACTTCAAAGAACCATGAGTCTTCTTCGGAAAAGCCTGAAACAGGTGTCAATCACCACAACGCCACTGTACCTGGTCCCTCTGAGGATGTTGGTGGGTTTCAATTTCGGGAAGTTTTCTCTTTTACTCTTCCCTTTTCTTCTTTTTTTAACCTTTTCTTTTCATTGGCATTTTATCAGAGAAAAAGAAAGTGGAAGATGCCAACAATTATTCCACCGTGGTTTCGAATAATTCAAGTGAAGAGTTAGTCAGGATTCAGATTGAGCAAACTACTGATGTGGATTGTCACGATGGTCCATCATCAGAGGCTCCAAAAGAGGATATTGGGGAAGACAAGATGAATTCTGGTGCTGGGTTTGGCGATGCTTTTGAGGATGGAAGATCGGTTTTCCCTACAAAGAAAACTCCATCGCACATCCAGTTCGATTCCGATAAACAAGAATCGGATTCAAACAGAGTGTGAGCGTTAATGAACAACAGATTTTTTGTTTTGCTCTTGAATAAACATATTTTGATACTGATCATTGTCCCCATTTCGTTTTGGCTCGATTTATTAGGATCTCAGTTGCAGAGGGTAACACCCAGCGAGTAGGCAAGTTTGAGATAGATCTGATGGTGAGAATCCTAGTTTTTCTTGCTCTATTTTCCTTAGTTTTTGCTGTCAAATATCTGAAGAGTGCCTTTTCAACAGGCTCCTCCTCCTATGGCGATGTCCCCGGAACGGGATGAATTGTCACCAGGAACTAAAGCTTTGGCACTGGATGCGGAAATGGTGAGTAGGTTGACTGTAAATCTTGAAATTATTTTTGCTTTTTCTGTTTCACGGTCCAACTCGTCAAAATTCTTGTGCAGAAGGGAAATAGTGTCAAGTTGGAAACACTAGTTAAGAAGGGGAGAACTCCAGAAGAAATTGAAAAGGCAAAAATGGTCACATTTAAGGAGAAGTTGGATGTGTTCAAACATGATTTGGACAAGCCAAACAATGACATTAAGACAAACAAAAAATTAGAAGAGAAGGATAGGAATAAGGAACTGCTTACGGTATCGTCAAATCCCAAAGTAGAGAAAACCGGTAACTAATTTGATATTTTTGACTTTTTTAGCGTTTTTTATTTTTTATTCCGAACCATATGTCAACTTTGATCGCGACCCTTTTGTTAACTACAAGTTTCCCTCTTCAGTTCAATCTACTTCAATGCCTTCATCAACAGCTGAATCAGGACGGTCCAGCAGTCTCTCCCCCATTGGGTATTAGTCTATTATTAGATCATCACTTCCCTAGACATATATGTCTTTTTCTTCATGCTTATACATCTCGAATTTTACTGTGTTTGGTTATATTAGTAATGTGAATTAGCTAAGGTCGATGATTACAATTGGCAGATACAAGCCGCCCTTGCAGCCAGTTGTGAAGACGGAGAAAACCCCAAGATCATTGACACAGCAGGTATTATAATTTTTCATATAATTTGTTTTCTAGTTGTACGTATGCAAGTCCAATATTTATTCTTACTGTGAGTGGTAATATAATCACTTCCAACCTATCAGTATTTAACGATACCATGCACATTTCCTTCATGCTTCATATGTGCAGCATGTGAATTTTGTCCTCTCTCAAAGGCAACCAAAGAGATGTGCAACACATTACTACATTGCTTGTAACATCTTACACCAGCAGTTTACAAAGATGAACTCCCCTTTGCCTGCAGCTGCTGGCTCTGGTTCTCTGTGTAGCACAAAACCCAACAATGTCAAATGTGTGCCCTCTGCAGAAAGTATGGCCGTCGGGAAGCAATCTCAAAAACACTTGCCAATTGTAAGCCAAAACCCTGCACAAGAGAAAGGTTGGGCCGCCAACAGTAATCCTAGTGTTACCGCAGCCAAATCTTCTAGCAATGCCAATCCAATGGATTCAACTAATAGGGTGCAGCTTGTGTTCCAGCATGGTCCCAATCCTGGGCCACCTGGTAATCTAGTGGTATGGTCTTCACTTAATTGATTATATCCTACTAAAAATAAGTGTTGTCTATTTTTCTGATTATATTGATAGCTTGTGTTGTTGTATTGATGGCTTTTATTTTGGAAAGTAATGTGATTTAATTTTGAATGTAGCATGGTCCTGCTTTCCTGTATCCTCCAGGGCAGCATCAAGCTTCAGTTACGGCAACTACTAATCAGGCAGGAGCTGTGAATTCCCCTAACAGCACTTCCTCGTATAATATACCCCATAGTTCAGTAGGCGGATCTCTTGGTACCTCGTCAACTTTGCCAGTAGTTACTCCTGCAATGAGCTTTAGCTACCCAAATTTTTCAGCCAATGGTTCCTCTCCGTATATGACAATAGTTCACAACAATGGGTATTCATTTCCCTTTTCAACTTCTCTTGGAGCAGCTGGGGCAATCAGAGGTGCAAGTCCTCCACAAGTAACACATGCACTCGGTGGGCCTTTCTACTCTTCTCAAACGTTCCATCCACTTCAGCATCCTCAGTCACAAGCACTGGTACAACCAAGTTATCTTAATGCAAGCACATCAAGTAGTTCATCATCTCATAAACAGTCACAAGCTAATGGCAGTAATATTTTGACCTCTGCAACTATGGAGCAGCAGTCACAAAAGCGACAGACCTCACTCTCTCATCTCCGCAAGCATGAGACTGAGACTGGTGGAGGGAATGCACATTCTGTTGCTACTCGAACATCTTTCCCTCAGAAGACTGTGCATGGGCAGAACTTTACAATTCCAGTTCAGCCAGGGAACTATTCTTTTAAGCCATCTGCAGCATCAGATATTGTTGTTGGCAATAATGGAAGTTTTGGTGACAAACAACAACAGCAGCAGGCTTTAAAAGGAGCGGTTGAGAATATACCATCTCAAGCATTTGCAATATCATTTGCTGCATTTAATGGGACCAGTGTTCCTTCAAACCTTAACTTCTCATCCATGGCACAGAATCCTGTGATACTTCACAGCATGCCTGATATTGCATGGCAAGGATATCAAGCTGCAAGCGCACCTCAGACTACTCAGCAGATGAATTATTCAATTACTGAAACGAAGAGTGGAGGAAATTCTTCGCACCAAGATGATGAAAAGAAAATTACAAATGCTAAGTCTTCAAGCAACGGACCAACCACCCTTGTTTTTGATAATTCATCTAAGAATCTTAACTTCATGCTATCTACTGCGAATGGAAATTGGTCTAGTCAACCCGTTGCTTCAACTTCAATAACAAGTGTGCCTCTTTCAAGTAATGCTTCAAGTTCTCAACAGCCACAGCATTCGCTTCAGCTTCCAAAGCAGCATGCTGGGCAACAGCAGCAACCCAGCCTGGCAAATCGATATAAAGCATCATCCGCAAATAGCTCTGCTAGTCCGACTACAAAATTTCCAAACAATGCCCCTGTTTTCTCACAAACTCTTACTCCAGGCAAAAGTTCTAGCCAAGCTTCTCATACTAAGGCCTCGGGTAGAACTGCAGATTCTCGTGCACATCACTCATCTATCATGACACCCAATACTCCAACCTTCAAGAGTTTTTCCCAGGAGCAAGGGAGAATTTTGCCCGGTCATATGCAAATTTCTTTTGGTGGAAACTACATAGCGTCCCTGCCACCCCAAGGGCAACAAGTACTCAATAACAACCAGCCTGTGGGTACACCAGCTCAAGGAACTCCATTTAGTGGGGGCAATATGAAGTCAAGTTCTGAAGGAAGTAAAGTTAGTTCGTCAGTCAACGCTTCACAATTTCAACAAGCTGAAAATTCTGCTGGGAGTGGCCAAAAATCTTCTCCAGTCTGTGGGAGAAATGTCCCATCAATATTAAGCTCATGCACCAGCCACCTATCAGAGCTAAAATATTAGTTACCGTATCATTTTGCTGCACAGGGAATTATCTACTATTGTACTCCTATTCTTTGGTAATCATCATATCTTTTGGAGGCCCTTGCTGCTCTGCTTCATGTTTTAAGCTGCAATTCATGGGTTTTGTTACCGCCCTTGTGGTTTTGGTACGAATGGTCGTGTCAGCCGCTAGGTGCTGGATTTTTGCCTGCAGTTCTTCTGAGGTGGCGATGATATGAGAGGTGTAAAACCGACGCTGTCATCTGAAAATCACTATTGTGAGAGGGCATGTGGTATGACATTTGCTGGTGGGACTCAAAGGAGTGGATAATGAAAGGAAGTTGGGATCCATTAGGCCTGCAATTTTGAAACAGTAGGTAGCATTATCTTGTCAAATTTCTTGGTTGGTTAGCTTCTGGAAGGCCTTTAAGTTCTTGTGGGATCTAATTAAGTTGACATATTAAGGGAATTCTATATATGTGTATATATTATGATTTTTTTAGCTCCCATAGCAAAAGATGTACTTAAATTCATTTTTTAATGAAAAAACCTGCAGTTATTTCTCTTTATTTTGATGTTAATAGAGAGGGTGGACAGTTGGGAGATATCGAAAGACTGAGACCTGAGAGAGAACACAACAAAAGAGAATGCAAAATTCCGGGAATGGTTCCTCTCTTTTTCTTTTTGGCGTTTCCTTGTTTCTTTCCTTGTTGTTTTAGTTTTTTATTCAATGCAGCCTCAATTCCCTGAAAACTTAGCAGCTAGAATTCCCCGGTTATGAACACCAAAACATGATATGATGATACCCAAGAGAAAGAAAGTGACTTTACCTATAAGATGATGATCCTTATCTGTTGTCATTTTTCAAATGTAGACCCTTTCTCGTATGTCGCTTTTTCTTTGGTACAAGCATATGTTGCTTTTTATTTCAGACTTTTTTGCCGTGAAGGGACGGGTCCGTTGCATGGTGCAAGGGTTGAAGCAAGGCTGACCCTAATACTACAGTCTCCTTTGTCGATTGAAATAGAATCAAAGTTTAGACATGATATCCGCCAAACTGTCTACATAACGTGACACTCTGTCTGGTGGATAACGGAATCTACTCTATTTATGGTCCTGCTATGTTTCAGATGCTTATAATGTCTCCTTTGAGATCGTTGTCCCAGGAATTGGAATATATATAATGTGGTGATCCTTATGACAAGAATCATCGTGCATGAGTGGAGTTGTTTAAACAAATTGAGACTGATTACGGAACCTCAATAACTTCAGACAAAACATGCAAACTGTGTCAATACAATTGGATCACAGTCATTTATTGAGTATTCACTCAACTTAACCTAAACATAATCTTGAAATAAACAGATATTTAAACATGAAATAATTAACTTGTTAACAAAAGTGGCATGACATGAGCATATGCACAACTAGTTTTATTTTCAACCTTTGTGTTACCGCCAGCATAAAATTATTTAAATTGGTAGCATGAAATATTAACTTTCTCAATTATGTGAATGTATTTGATTCGTGTAATCATTCACTTCAAGAAACCTGAAATGTCTCCTTCTGATTGGAATTGGAACTAGGAAAGGCTCCTCACACCGGGTTTGGTGCATATGTCCTCGTCTCGACAATTCTATTTCTTGTCTTCTGCCTAAAAACAGGAACCAAAGATTCTCTTACGTTGCTTCATCGAGGATATCAAGGACGCATGCATACAAGTGAAAGCTGTATAAGTAATACAGAAAATATGTTCTAAATAACGATTATCTAATCTACTATTTCAAATAAAATTTTTACTATTGTTGATTTTTTTTTCATCAAGTAACTGGTATATTTAAGTTTGGAGTTCAATCGTTAAGTATGGTTAGTGTGTATATTTTAGCATCTCGGTCAATAAAATTATTTTTTAACGTCATTTTAATAGTTGTTATAAAATTTAATAATTGTCATATATAATAGTTATATGATTGAATAACAATACAGATGTTGTTACACCGTTTGTGTGTTTAATTAAAGTATTTATTAATTAATTAACTCCAACACAATGCGTCAACTTTTTTGTCTCAATAAGTTAGAAATCGTAACAAAATATCTTAAGCATATTCACCTAAAACGAAAAACACATGGATAACTTTTGTGCAAGCGTCATTTAAGTATATAAAACTAACGGTTTTGCTAACCTATGTGCTTCGATTTGAGCTTTTAAATATTACTTTTTAATGAATCAAATTAAAAAAATAACAAATATTTAAATGATTTTTTTTTATTATACTTAAACTCTTCACTTTTAATATAAGCTGATGTTTGTTTTTTCTATTTTTTAATTAAAGTTAACTTTTTCCCCCTACTATTTATATTGACTTATAGATGTAGCAGAAATAGGTTTGATTAGCGTATCCGATATTAAGTTTCACCCTGTCCTATAAAATGTATATATTTTTATTTTTAGAATTAATGAAGGAGATTTTTCTTTTTAATTACTCTTATAGTATACACAGTTCTTACAATTTTATTATTTAAGTAACTGTTATTTTTAATTCAAATAATTTAATAAAACATCTACAATAAAATTATTATTTTTATAATTATAATATATTTTTTGAATAATAATAATAATAATATTTTCTTTTAAAAGAAAAAAAGTGTAGATTGTTTCCACCAGTGCATGTATATTAGGTGAAATAGCCCGACATTAGGGCGCTCTAGGATACGTTTGGTTTCCCTAGACTGGGCTGGATAGGAAACCTAAAAAAAGCAATAAAAAAATAGGGATAAACACTTGAATGCTCTTAGTCAATTATTTGCTTCATGTTAGAATTATAATGTTTGGACACCTATGTAATCCAAATATCAAGTCAAAATCTACTTTATTTTGCACTTTTTTTTCTTATCATGTCATATTATTATCTTATTCATTAATTATTTAAAAATATTTTTGTTTTTATCTCTTTTAGTGTTCGTTATTTTTTTTTCTCTCCCTCGCATAACTACATTCCCGATATCTTAAATTTTAAATTTTATGTATTACAAATTAAAATAATTATATTTCATTACATGATTTACGTGAAAATTATACACAACAAAAATTATAAAAGAAATTAATATAATTATTATTTAAATAAAAAATAAAATAAACAAAATTAAATTTAATTAATATTCATTTGGTTAACTGGTTTGAATAAAATGATTTTAAAAGAAAATTATATAAATCTTTAGATAGCGGTACTAAACAATTTAATAAGAAAATAATTATTGTCTAAGAAAATCTAAAATTTCTATTACATAATATATTTTTGTCTAAAACATACGTCTTTTATTTGGAGAATAAAATTGATATAAGGACTAAAAAATAGTTTTAAAATATAAATAGTATAGTCAAAATGATACTTGAATATTTTATTATTAAAGTGAAAATTTATATAAATAAAATAAAACTAGTTAATCATGTTTTATTTATTTATAGTTAGTTTTGGGTTTTTTTATTATTGGGTTATTTGGTGATTGAGACTTAAATATTAGTTTTTATTGTTCAGAGTCCTAGTGATGTGTTCATAGATGTATTCATATTATTTATTAGAACTATATGATGAATGTTAGAATATCTTTATTGTTTTTAGGAGTTCTGAGTTGTTTGAATAATAAGACTTCTAATAGACAAGAGAAGCTATTTTACTTTTAAATAGAATCTTGAATTGGAATATCTGGATGTGGAGTGATATGATCATCAATTTCACAGTTTTTTGTAGGATTTGTTGTTTAGTGAATTTGATTTGGTTGATTTAGATTGATTATGATAACATATAGATAGTAGAAATTGATAAACTGGCAATTTACATGTTTGTATAAAAAAGTTAATGAATGTGATTTTTCATATGAATAAACTTTTAAAACGGTATAAATCATGATATTTTAAAAGTTAATTGGAGTTTTGAAATTCATGTGTCTGCTCTTAAGTTCACCTGGCTTTTGGTGCAATTCACCAAGCATGCACAATTTGAGAGGATTGCTCTCATGTTTAGTTAAGTCGGACACAATTTGATTGGCGTTAGGTGTGACTTGCTAGAGGTGTTCTTGGGTTTAAGTGGAGCCAGACACCATTTATGGAAGTTGGGTATGATATTAGCTTGTGTAGGGAGTCATGTAGTGTATTGCAATCTTTAATATTTGAGAAATTTTATTTGTCTTTTTCTTTGAACTTTTCCTTTTATTCATAAATAGAGTGTTATATTCAATTGTGTAATCATTATGTGATGAACATTATTAATTTAAGATAGATGATTATTGATTGGATGATGTATGATACTTTGTATATGAAAATTCCTAAAAAGAAAAATATATTTTGTAATAATTTGTAAATATATATATATATATATATATTGTACTACCAAATCGACCAGCTAATCACAAGTTTGTTCCAAAGTAAAGTCATGATTGCAAACATTATCGGATTGACCACAAGTTTGTTACCACCAGTACTACAGGTAAGAAAGTAACAAAAAAAAAGATCACAAGACGTGGACCTTGGCCTATTCACTAAAAAGTCCAAGTAGAAGTAAGGAGATACAAGATACATAATATTGTTATTCTAATCCTAAAATACCCCACAATATTTAGACTATTGACTGATTTGAACATGTCAAAATGTTTACCGAGACTCCTTTCGAGACTGAAAATTTACTAAAGAAGCAAAATACAAAAACAACTATCAAATTTAAAATTGAAGTACCACACACCAAGTATATATATATATATTTGCATGATTTAATCTATGCTATGATTATCCATTGATATGTCTTTTTATATTATTTACATGTTTATCAACTGATTTATAAAGTAGCTTTGTTAAATAAGCTAATTTATCGACTGATGATTCATGAGTTCATAATTTATTGACTAATAATAAGTTCTTACCGGATAAACTTCTAATTTATTAGTTCAAAATTGACAATCTAAATTTTGAGATAAGAAGTGGTGTTTAGCAAAATTAGTTGATAATTATAAACTAATATAAAATGATATAATTATATAATATTCTTATTATACAAATGAAAGTTGTATTTTTAGACAAAAATATATTATTGTGTAATTATATTTTTTTTCTGAAATTATAAAATTCTTATTAAACTCAATACTACTTTCATTTGTTTTTTAAAAGTGTAATGAAATACTAGTTAATGTTAAATCTTTTTTTATTTAAACTACATAAAAAAATTAAATTGTCATCTAATAATACTAAAAATATTATAAGAATTCATTGTTTGTAAAAATTTGAAATAAATAATAATAGGTTAAAATAATTAAAGATAATAAAAATATACTAAAATATAAGGCATACTAATAAAAAAATTTAAATAAGTTATAATAAATTAGAAACTCTAAAATAAAATATTTTGAGATGCAACCAAATACTTCTGTGTTAGTCAACATGTTATTCCTATAATAAATATTTAAATTATTTTTTAAAGACGAACGTATTAGTTGATACGTCTTTGATTATTTGATTAAATTTTTTTATAAATATCTTGGAAAATTTACTCAGATTACATATATAGTATTTAATATATAAACATAAACTTTTATTTATATTTAATCCAAAAGAACTCGAACTAAATGAAATGAATATTTGAAAGATTCATTTACTTTGAAGTTTTAATAAGAAACTTATAATCAATTTCGGAATCCTCGTCTGAAGTTGTTTGAAATTGCATTTACACACGAGAAACTCCATTTTACACACACACACACACATATATATATATATATATATATATATATATATATATATATATATATATATATATATATTACACTTTATAAACCGAACACATTTTGATATAAATATAAATATATGTAATACCTATATGCATCAGTACAATAATTATATGAAAAAATTGGATATTAAACAATACAATAAGATTAAAATTATAAATATATTATAGATGTCTTTAAATAATTATGTTAATCAATCAATTAAATAATATTTAATTCAAATTATATATAGAAATAAAATAATCCCATAATAAAATCCTTTGATATTGATAGTAAAATTGTTTACAAATTACTAATTAAATTATATTCATATTATCTGTTAATTTTATTTTGTAAATTCTGAAATTATTTTTCTTATATGTTTCTATATTATTTTTAAAATTTTTAATTATTATATATATTTTGTTATGTTTTTTAATAGAACTTAAACATTATTTAACATATATTTTTTATTCTTCCTTTTCAATGTAAAATGGACAAATATATAGACTTTTTATCCCACTAACATTTTTTCTATTCTTTACTTTTCTAATAGAACTTTTTACTCTTTAATTTCATAAATAATACTTTTTTGTTTTTTTCTATTTTTTTATGTTGAAATAATATTCTTTTGTTTTCTTTTTTATTTTTTTATATACATTAATTATGATTATTATTTTCTTTCTTTTTTTTATTTTTATGATTTTGTGATTATATTTTATTATAAAATTTTTGTGATTGTATTTTTACATTAAAATTGATATTAGAAGAAAAAATTACAATGAATTTTAAATTTTTTATTTGAATTCAATTTTATTTTTCATTTGTTAAAAATATATCTAAGTAATTAATAGAAAAAATAAAATAAAATTATTTGAGTATTTTTTTATAAATAAATATTAATTAAATAATAAAATTTAATTTATTTGTGAATTACTTTTAAATGTCATGTTTATTAGTTAAAATTTGTTAATTATTGAAATGATGCAACACATGTTCAACATAAAGAAGAAAATAAATGACAAATATATATTCACTAAATAGTTTAGTGATACATGAAATACTTTATGTGAAATAAAACATAAATTTTTATTTTTATCAAAACTCAAATTTTATCTTTATCAAAAATCAATTACATATTTATTAAAAAATCAAATTTTATCTATATTAAAAATCAAATGATAAAGATTAAATTCTATCTTTATCAAAAACTAAATTCTATCTTTATTAAAAATCAAATTTATCTTTATCAAAAATTAAAAAATGAAATTTTATCTTTATCAAAAATTTATTTGATTTTTGCTATTAATTATTAAGATAGTTTTTTAACAAACCAAAAATACAAATTTTAATTAAAATAACAATTTTATAATTTATTATAAGTTTTTCTTCGAATATGAATTCTAATATAAAAATACAATCACAAATTATTATAATTTTATTGTAATATAATTTGTTATGCCAAATTTAAATTTATTATAAAATAAAATAATTTATAGTTTTTTTATTATAATTAATTTTTTAAAACCTATAAAATATTTCATTTTATTTTCTTTGTATTATTTTTTTAATTTAATTATTTTTTTTAATTTTTAATAACCTAATAGATTTAAATTTAACAACTCAGCCCATAATATATATATATATATA
>Ga0209489_104177_pt1 | contig 26897 bp, 9 predicted proteins | sample SiratrowhiteBW_FD_187527 | JGI IMG/M metagenome (GOLD analysis project Ga0209489, IMG submission 187527) | Root nodule microbial communities of legume samples collected from California, USA - Siratro white BW (SPAdes) (version 2) | ecosystem: Host-associated > Plants > Roots > Nodule | place: USA... | reverse complement strand
TAATTACATCAAACATTACATCAGAACATAATTCATCAACATTACATCAGAACACAACTTAATTACATTACATGTATTTACATAATTCACCAAAATGATTATCCACAACACTAAACAACCCACTATGTACAGATCCTTTTTGTTGGAAAAAAAATCAGACAAACCTAACAATATATACAACTTACAAAAATCGACAACTATAAAATCAGTTACACGTTTAAGTAATTTCTGATAAATCATTGTAATAATAATACAATTAGAACCAGATAAACTCCTCAGTTAGGAGTCACTTGATTCCTTTTCCAGATCAACCCTCTCTCCTGCAATTCTCAACCCTATAGCTATACAAACATCAATTAATGTAAAGGAAAATACTTGGGGACCTAATTTTAAAACCATAATTATTCTTCAACAAATCTACAACACAGCTCCCTAACGAACATCCTCCTCATTTGTAAATCTCTATCAACCATGAGGAGCCAACCAAAAGGAGTTCCTTTTATGCACGCCTTCTAGTCATCAGATAACATGCTATTGACCATCACGAGATATTTAGTCTTGCAACAATGGCATACTCACAAACAGTCCTACATATAATTAAACCAGTCAATATAGACATTACATGACAAAATATTTCATGATAAAAAACAATTATACATACTACAAATCAAAGCTTATTCTCCAATTCGGATCTATCACGAATAAGAATATCAAAAGACGCCATTTGTAATCCTGCAAAAACCAAAATAATTCCATAAGACCAACTAACATCAAACCATTTGTGCTATCAAAACATCACTGGTTACCCCTTTAGTAATGAGGGGACACCTTCGTTCAAGTTTTGGCGACTAACCACATGAACATATGAACATATTTGACTTGTGTCGCCAAAACTTGAACACAGGTGTCCCCTCATTACTAAAGGGGGTAACTAGTGGTGATTTGTAAAATAATTAAATCATTGTCACCTTACAAAAAAAATCAGAGGTTACCCCTTCAGTAATGAGGGACACCTTAGTTAAAGTTTTGGTAAAACACGTCAGATATATTCATGTGCTCATGTTGGTAGTCAGCAAAACTTGAACGAAGGTGTCTCCTCATTACTGAAGGGGTAACAATGGTAATTTGTAAAATAATTAAGTCATTGTTACCTTACAAAACATCAGAGGTTACCCCTTCTGTAATGAGGGGACACCGTAATTCATGTTTTGGCGACACAGGTAAGATATGTTCATGCGTTCATGTGTTTCCAAACCCAATCAATCCTCAGCCCAATACTTATTGTCATTTTTCTCCCAGCACACGTCACAGTCTGTCTTTCTCTGAACCTTAAACCCTTAACAAAAATCATACAAATAAAAGTCTTTCTCAAAAATCTAAACTGTGAAACCAAATAAAGATCTTCATTTTCCATTAAAAATCCCATAAAAGAGCAACCTTTACTCCATAAATCTAAACCCCATACAGAAATCATACAAGACCAACATTTAAACGATGAAAAACAGTTCATTTTCCATGAAAACCTCATAAAAGACTCACCTTTAACAACTTTTGATGAAAAACAGAAGAAAAACAACCACAAATTAACAAAAATCATACAAATAAAGGCATTTCTCAAAACCCTAAACCGTGAAACCAAATAAAGATCTTTCCTTTTCATTCAAAACTCCATAAAAGAGCAACTTTTACTCCAAAAACCTAAACCCCATACGAAAATCATACAAGACCAACATTTAAAGGATGAAAAACATTTCCTTTTCCATGAAAACCTCATAAAAGACTCACCTTTAACAACTTTTTGATGGAAAACGAAAAAAAAAGCAACTTTTGACCCAAACTTTACTTCAACCACCACAAACTCCACACAAAAATCAAATGACAAACAACAAAAACGACTTAAAAGAGCAACCTTTACTTCTTTTTCAAACATAAATGATATAAAAACCCAACCTTTACCTTAAACCGACGATGAACTGAGAGATGGAGAGAGTCAGAGAGCGGAGAGAGCAACGACAAAACGAGAGAGCATTAGAGAGCGAGAGCAATGAGAGAAAGAGAGAGCATGAGAGCAATGAGAGAACGGGAGAGCATGAGAGTGAGAGAGCAATGAGAATGAGGGAGTCAAAACAGTGAGAGAGTGAAAGTGGAGAAGGCGAGAGAGACTTTTCATTTCTAAATTTGGACCCTTTACACGTTAGTTTAAAAAATTAATATTTTTCACCATATCAGCGGTGTCAATTGAATATATGCCTCGTGTAGATGTCAATGTATCATTACTCTTTTCTTCTTGGTCAGTCAACCAAGTCTTCCCTACATCAGAAAGTACAACAGCTGTATTGCATTTACGAATGAGTGCCTACTATTATACTATTAACTAAATAAGTGAATTCTTTAAATAAGATATGTATTAAAAAACATCTTAAAATTTGTTATCTTATTAGTTGATATATTAACTTTTTATGTAATTTTTTTAGCTCGGCAGTAGAAATTTTCTTTTTTCATGATATTTCCAACATTTAATCTTCCTAGAATAATCTAACACTATATGTATTTTCTTTGTTGGAATTTTATATATTCTGTTAAGTTTGCATATTTAATAATAGAGTGCATGTATACTACTATAACCATTAAACAATTTAACTAAGTCAACAAATAGTTAAACAACTCAAATATTATTTTCTTTTTATTGTGATTTTTATATATCAATTTTGACTCGCTAGATTAAGTATAAATTTGTTAGATATTTAAACGTGAGTCTCACATTATATTAAGATAAAAAAATTGACAACACATAAATAAAAAAAATCGTAAATTTAAAGATATTAGGTTGAATATGGTATTTTCTTTTTTACACGAATCTAGTTCAATTTTCATATCTTCTTGATTTGTAGGGGTGATGGAAGTACGGGAAGTACGCTTCTGGTTTAAGTGTATAAATATTTTATTATATGAATGGTTGGATGAATGAATAAGGCTATGATGATAGAGAGTGGTATTTTTTTGGGTCAATGAGAAATTTGATAAATTTAATAGTTAAGGAGTTAGTAATTTAGTTTTTGAAATAATAAAATATGTTACTTAATTAATAAATGTATAAAAAATATAAATTAATCTATGAATATCATCATTTAATGTTTAAAAAATATTAATTTATTATCAAATTAGTCAGGAAGTGCACAGAAAAAATAATTAAACAGATTAAAATAAATAAGATCATACGATATGAAATTATAAAATAAATAATTAGACTAAAGTAAATAATAATTGTAGGAACAGTTGGTTCCAGAAAGGGTTGAATGGAGTTGAACTTAATTTGCTATAAATAGGGACCACCAACCAAGACAAAAATATATAAGCACAAATAAAGCAGTTTTATACTGGTTCACCCTAATCTTTTGGGTTACGTCCAGTTCTCCCTTGAACAAATCGTTCAACAGGTTCCACTATTCAGCAAATAGTTACAACGAGTACACAAACCTCTTCCGGTTACAAGGAATACACAAACTTCTCTACATTATCACGAGTACACAAACCTCTCTAGGTTATACCAGTCTCAATCTTCCTCTGAGATCAAGACCACTCAAGATTGAAATAAACACTTCTCAAAAGAGAGAACAATGAAAGCTTACAAGAGTTTACTTCATAATGGTGAAGAATTACACAATGGTTTCACACAACCCAAAACTCTAGATGCTCTCAATAGCAGATTGACAATATATTAGTATATTTTCTTCAAATGTATTATATGATAGATTTCTCTTTTTGTTTCTTGTTGTTCAACTTGAAATTGCTCTTCTATATGTAGCTCTTTAGAAACTAGCCGTTAGGATGCTTGAAGAGAGCAACTTTCTGATGTATAGAGCTCAAATTGAAAATACTTCTCTAATTTTCATAGTGTATTAAACTTATTAAGTCTGTATCGGAAATGATTTAATATAACATAATGTATTATGAACAAATTTAGCACATTATAATATAAAATCAATTAATCACATCTAAATAGTCCATAAATAATTTCCATTATGAACATATTTAACATTAAAGCATTATGATATAAAATCAATTAATCACAATTAAATGTTTCATCTATTATGAACAAATTTGAATATCAGAACACAAGATATAAAATCAATTTATATCAAATCAATAACACATAAAAGTAAAACACATCAAAGTAAATAGTAAAAAAACTTATCTTTTTATAGATCATGTGTCTCCTGCTTTATAACAATGTTAATCATCAATATACTTGAATTTTGTTATCATCAAAACTTTGTTACTTTGTTAAATGATTTGATCCTCTAAAGGATTTTAGACCGTTTAATGTTCAACAATAATAATATGAAAAGAGAAATATTTAAAGAATACATTGCATTGAAATTTTAAAATATGAACTTGAAAATGGTTTTATGTTATAAATTGTATTTAATAGATGTTCATTATAAAACGTCAAATACTTTACTATACACAATATTCACGGTGCAATTTGCACTTAAAACATAGTATAATTTTGTAATTAGTTTAAATAATATATTTTAAATAACTTTTTGTTTCAATTATATAAACCAATTAATGATTTTAGTTTTTAAATTATATAAATAATATATTTTAAGTAATTTTAATGTTTAAATTATAAAAGTTTACAACTTCATATAATTTAATTATACAAATTGTATAAAATTAGATTATATTATATAAAATTGTATAAAATTAATAAAATTGTAAATTGTGTAATTAAATTATATTTATTTAATTTAAAACATAAATAAATTATTTTATCATGTCTGGTTATGGAATGAAAAGAGACAGAGAAGGTCTTCAAGTTTTGAAGGAACCAAACTGGATAGAAGGTTTTCTTTTATCATCACGAAAAGATATACTGATTAAATAGAGAGGATTTCAATCATTTTACAAACCCAACATACTACATAAATGTATAAAATATAAAACAAATTCATACAGAAATTAAATACTGATAAAATTTATATATAAAACAATATAAATTTTTGTATACAAATTATATATAAGATTAATACAACATATTAATTTACATAATAATTCAAAATTAATATTATATACGAATTTATATCTATATATAAAATTAATATTACGTATAAATTTACATTTAAGTTATATATAAAATCTTACATTTAGATTTTTATATAAATTTGTATACATGAACTTTTATATACCTACTTTTACAAAAGATTTTACATTTAAATTTTATTTATGAAATTCAAAATTTGTAGAATACTAATATTATTATTATATATATCAATATTATTATTATTTTAGTATTATTAATATTAATATAATATTATTATTAATATTATTATTATTAATATTTATATTATTATTAAAATTTCATTTTTGTCTTTATATTAAAATAACATTTATAGTAATCATATATTATTTAATCTTTCTATAATAATCTAACATTATATGTATTTTCTTCCCATAAATTTTGTATATTTTGGTATAATTTAGGTATTTAATATGACAGGAGTGCATGTTTACTTCTAAAACCATAAAAACAACTCAGCAAGCTAGTTCCGTAACTTAAAATTTGAATGAATTTTCTATCAAATTGTAGTGTAAGATGTACACAAAACAGCAAATTCACAAAACAGCATATTCAAAGAGATTTCAACAAACTATAAATTTAATACTGCAATAGTGAAACAGAAGCAATAGACAATAATTCTTTTTTATTAGAAATTAATTTTGCTAAAGACAAGATTATCACAAACCAAATTGAAACAATCAGCCAATGATTAATCAAAATAACAAACAAGGTATTTTTCAAGGTTAATGAAAATGAACAAGCAACTCAGATTATACAAGAAATAAGCAACTCAACGAATTCAACAACACTAAAGAGTTTCACTATATACAATAATAACAATGGTCAATCACCAAATACAATGTTACAGTAGTAATAAACTGTAACTGTTCAGAATTTTCTACAGTTAAAATAGTATTACAACAGAGCAAATTTCCCAATTTCATTTCAAGTTACTGAATTTTGAGTACATATTCAATTTACCAGTATTTAAAAAACAAGTATCAATCTAAAGAATTATCAGAATTAGAAAAAACCAGTTTTACTGTACTACACAGTTGTGCTTGAAGTTAATTCCAGTTTACAAATCAAGAATGAATCCAATATGCTCAAAGAATCACAAGACAATATGATTGATCCAAGTTTGACCATCTTTAGTAAGATACAAAATTTTTAATCCTTTAAGATAGATATCAGTCAATTAATACAACATATTAATTTACATAATAATTCAAAATTAATATTATATACGAATTTATATCTATATATAAAATTAATATTACGTATAAATTTACATTTAAGTTATATATAAAATCTTACATTTAGATTTTTATATAAATTTGTATACATGAACTTTTATATACCTACTTTTACAAAAGATTTTACATTTAAATTTTATTTATGAAATTCAAAATTTGTAGAATACTAATATTATTATTATATATATCAATATTATTATTATTTTAGTATTATTAATATTAATATAATATTATTATTAATATTATTATTATTAATATTTATATTATTATTAAAATTTCATTTTTGTCTTTATATTAAAATAACATTTATAGTAATCATATATTATTTAATCTTTCTATAATAATCTAACATTATATGTATTTTCTTCCCATAAATTTTGTATATTTTGGTATAATTTAGGTATTTAATATGACAGGAGTGCATGTTTACTTCTAAAACCATAAAAACAACTCAGCAAGCTAGTTCCGTAACTTAAAATTTGAATGAATTTTCTATCAAATTGTAGTGTAAGATGTACACAAAACAGCAAATTCACAAAACAGCATATTCAAAGAGATTTCAACAAACTATAAATTTAATACTGCAATAGTGAAACAGAAGCAATAGACAATAATTCTTTTTTATTAGAAATTAATTTTGCTAAAGACAAGATTATCACAAACCAAATTGAAACAATCAGCCAATGATTAATCAAAATAACAAACAAGGTATTTTTCAAGGTTAATGAAAATGAACAAGCAACTCAGATTATACAAGAAATAAGCAACTCAACGAATTCAACAACACTAAAGAGTTTCACTATATACAATAATAACAATGGTCAATCACCAAATACAATGTTACAGTAGTAATAAACTGTAACTGTTCAGAATTTTCTACAGTTAAAATAGTATTACAACAGAGCAAATTTCCCAATTTCATTTCAAGTTACTGAATTTTGAGTACATATTCAATTTACCAGTATTTAAAAAACAAGTATCAATCTAAAGAATTATCAGAATTAGAAAAAACCAGTTTTACTGTACTACACAGTTGTGCTTGAAGTTAATTCCAGTTTACAAATCAAGAATGAATCCAATATGCTCAAAGAATCACAAGACAATATGATTGATCCAAGTTTGACCATCTTTAGTAAGATACAAAATTTTTAATCCTTTAAGATAGATATCAGTCAATTAAAGAAACAACTCGAAAGTCAATTTTTTAGTCTGTCCAGAATTTTAACAGATTGTTCTTTAGATTTAACAGATTATTCTTAATGGCAGAATTCAAATTTACACAACAACATAACAAAATTTAAGAGTAAAGGAAAAGAGAAGTACACAGATGTTTTTATCCTGGTTCACCCAACTACTTGGGCTATGTCCAGTCCCTTGCAACCACTTGCAGGGATTTCCACTAATTCAATTACGGTTTACAAACAAATCACACCAGAACCAATCTTGAACCTACAGGATTGCCTTCTACCCCTTGTGCAGTTCCCCACCACACAAGATGCACACACACAGTGCAATCGCAGTACACCACTGCAGATTTGAATGCAACACAACAATACATCAATTGAATTACAAATTTCCCCAATTCCAATGCCTAATCTCCCTATTAAGCAAAACCTAATTGAAAAACTACCTAACATACAATATAACTCGAGAATTCACAAACACACCAATTACAATAAAAAACAACAATACTTATCTTCCCCAAATGAAGCTGTCAAGCATAATCTGCCAAAATCACGCCATGCTCTTATTCAAGTGTTGAAAATCTTGATTCCCTTTTGAAAATCGATTGAAAAATTCTTCTTCTCTGTGTATGTTTCTCTCAAGGAAAGGTTTCCCCAAATCTTTTAAAATATGTTTACTCCAAAACCTAATTTTCTCTCTTTTTTTTTTAACACGCGCTATTGGGTTTTAAAAAACGTGTCAGCCCAAATGTGTCAAGGAATTTTAACAAGTTGATTTTGAAATATAACCTGTTGAATTTTTACTCTACAACACACTCAAAAAATTTAAACACTTTTTAAAAATGAAAATTTTCATTTAAACTTGATTAAGAGCAATGCGAGTAATTGGCACAGTAACACAACTAGATGCATGATACTATAAATTTAAAATTAAACATATCCAAACCTAAATTATTAAGCTACCAAGTAATTTCTTCAACACATCCTTTTGTTTTCTTCATGATCTTTGACTCTTATTTTTTATGTATTAACTTTGACTGGCCAGAATAAATATAGGGTTAATATTATGATGAAATGAATTGCAGTAATCTATTTTATGAAAGATGAATACAGAAAATAAGTTAATTGGAAATAAATTTGTTGGATGACCATGGCCATCTTTAAGGCTTTGTTTGGATTGGGAAATGAATTTGAGGGAGTAGATTTGAGTTGATTTGAGATGAAAGTGTGTGAAAAGTTGGATTGTTTGGATAAAGGGAAATATAGTGAGGTTTGAGTAGAAAGTTTATGAAAATTTATAAGTGATGTGATAGATATGACAAATATTTTAATATATAAAATTATAATATTACAAATTTAATTATTATTATTAAAAATAAAATATAATTTATTTATTTATTTAATATAACTGATAATTTTCTTTAAAAAATTTATAAAAATATTAAATTATGTAATTATTTTACCAAATATAATTAATTTATTAAATAATTGATTAATTTTTTAACGTATAAATTTTTAAAACAACTTTATTAAATTTAAATAATATTTTTATTTTATATCAATAAAAATTATTATTATATAATTTTTTTATTTTAAATAATCATATTTATTTAATTAAATTATAATTATATTTATATTATTATTAATTATTATTATTTATTTTATTAACAATATTACTTAATATTTTTATAAAAAGTTCATATAATATTTAAAATTTTTATTTTCAAGTTAAAATATAATTTATTATTATATTATATAATAAGTTAAAATATATAATAAATTAAATTATTATATAATTAATATCGATTGTATATATATAATCGATGTTAAAGATTATATATGCTATTAAATTTATTATTAATATTATTTTATAATTTTAATAAATTTATTTAAATATTTAATATAAAATATATGTAATTTATTTCTTGTATTGATTATTTTAAATATTTATTTTATTATAAATTTAATTATTTTTAATATTTTTTAATTGTTTATTATTTTAAACTAGAATATAAATATTTTTTTTATGTTTTATTTATAATGAATTTAATATTTTTATTTAATTGTAAAGGTAACTTTCCCTTGAAATGTTCTCTTAAGGGAAAGTTTGAGAATTATTTTTTCTCATTTTCTGCGTTTTCTTACATCGTTTCTTTGCTAAGTGTGTTTCCATCAACCGTAAGCCTTCTGGTCAACACAAAAACTCACAGCTGTTTTCATCAATGAGTGGTCAAGATTTTGTTTCCACGAGATTTATTAAATTGTGTTGCAATTTCTATTATTTTAATTTAAAAAAATTAGCTAATACGCAGAAGTTTATATTCCAGCTTTTTTAATACACAGGGAGATTTATTGAAAACTCAATCTTTGTGAAACGGAGACAATCTTGCCTATCATTTCACTAACCTCTGTTAAATTCAAGCTAAATAAATCAATTTGCATTCTTCCAAACAAATTGCCACCATTTATATCTTTTGCCAACTTTCCTTCCATTCTCACCAACCCAAGTTAAAACTCATTTTTTATTTTTTCTAAAATAATGAAGTTAGGTTGGGTGATCTAAGAATAATATCCAACTATGTAATTTGATTATAGCAAATTGTGATATCAACGTGAGATGGATTTAGCTTGGTATTATACTAATAACTTCGTCCTCATAAATTATCAGATTTGTTTCATGTTTCTTAATTTATTTTTTGAAGTTCATGACAAAGATTGTTGAAATTGAAAGACTTGATGATTGGTTATATCTGTGCCTTGCTTCAGACCAAAAAAGAACGAGTGATTCACACTATGTATTTCATCTAGTTCATTCCCAAAACGGTTCACTGAAAATCGAGAAGAGAAAAGGAAAGAAATCCAACCCAGTTCAGAGGAAGCTGCGCAAATTCCACACCTTGTTCATAAAGCTTTTAGTAAAAAAGTACTTTATCCAACAAGTCAAATATGCATAAATTTACTATTATGTCCTAAATACAAGCTACACATTTTATTGAAATTCTATTTAAACAGTAGATATTGATAATAGAAGGATTTTTATAATTGTCGGTACAGATAAAAAGGTTGTCTCCTTTTAATCATCTTATTTTATAATATTATCACCATTTCAAACAATTATATTTTAGTATTAAATATTAACTGATTATAACTTTAAATATAGTTATTCGACTAAATGTTAATTGTTTAATTTTATCTTTAAGTTGTTTCTAATGTTATAATATATATATATATATATATATATATATAAAATGTTAATTATAATATATATATGTAGAGAGTTGATTTTAATAATAATAATAATAATAACTAATTATGGTTATTATTCTTATAGTGGGTGGACCGTTGTTTATCTGTAGTAAAGTTTAAATTAAAGAGGGACGTGGTCATCCTCCACCTTCATGATTTCATCTTACACTTTCATATTTTTTTTAAAACATTGAAAATATTTTTTAATTATATAATTCGAAATATAATTTAAAATATATATTTTTATTCCGAATTCTGCCATTTAAAATACATATTTTTATTTTAAATTGTACAATTCAAAAAGAAAATTATATTATAAATTATACAATCTAAAATATAAAAAGTTTATAGAATGTAAGATTTATTTAATTTTTTTCATTAAAGATATGGTGAATTTACTATACCTATAAAAGTCCAAGAAGAATGTGTCTTAAACAAAATGTGATTGGGTTCAGACGGATTCTTCCTGCACCTAGATGATTTTATCCTTAATTTCCATACAACACTTGAAAATTCTATTTTACCTTTAATTTAAAATTACATAATTCCACATTTTCCTTAACCCCTTTCACTCCGTGATCTCGTCCCGCAAATTTAAAAAAAAATATATATATATATTGGATCAGATATCATGCAAACTGATAACATAATGTCACTTTTTCCAAAATTTGCATATACCGGATGAGACGTCATCCGGTATTTACTTTGTTAATTAATATACACAAAATTAGACATGAAGTGAATTGGATGAGCTTCTGTTACAATATAGCAGTGAATTAATTTGCATGTTCGTTGTGCTGCTTACCATAAAGAACATACTGTCCTTAATCTCTGTGAAGTTTTATTATCTTTATCTTTTAATTTTAAAAAAAGATTTATTTTAGTTGGATAGTTTGATATTTTTTAATTTTTGAAAAAATTATGATTTTGTTTTTTTAGAATTTTTTTATATTTTTTAGGAAATTATATATTTTTTATTTTTTCTTTTGAAAACTTTATATTTTTTATTTTTTAAAATTTAATATTTTTTAAAAAAAGTTATATGAATTACTGTGAGCGATCGTTTAAATATCTAACTAAAATAGTCAAGAATTATATTCACGAAGATGTGTAATCATTTAGAAATTTAATCAAAATATATTTTTTTAAAATAATAAAACATAAAAGATATTTATATTTAATTATTTTTATTTATATTAAAAATATAAATTTTAAATAAAATTTAGATTATAAAAAACCTATAAAAAAATTGAGATAAAAGTGAGTAAAAAATTAGAAGCAAAATAAAAGACTAACAAAATGTCCCGAAACTTAAAAGAATAATGCAGGAATGAAAAAAGCTACAAGACCTAAACCTATTGGACCGAGAAACTTTTCTTTTAGAAAAATATTATGCAAATAACAAAAAGAGGTGCAACAATGAAGAGGGTTTAAACTTTTTTATTAAAAATGTGTGATCATTTATAAATTTAATTGAATTATTTTAAAATAAAATATAAAAAGTCACATGTTTATTTAAGTATTATTATTTACTTTTAAAATCTATAATTTTAATATAATAAAATTTAGATATGAAAAGACATGTATAGTCATAAATATTTAAATTTTATTTTATAAAAAATAAAACAAAATTGAGAAAATAAGATAAAATTGAGTATGAAAAAGAAAAAGATAAAAAGATAAAATATTAGCAAAACTGAGTTCAAAATTTAAAAGAAGGATGCCTATATGAAATGGCCCCAAGCTTTTAAACAACAAAGGACAACAGTCTCTTCTTTTATAAACCATCATTGATCTTTCCCTTTCTCACTCTGTTTTCCTAATTAATTTTTTTAATCAATTTTCAAAACTGTAGAATTTTTAATCAATTTTTTCAGGACAGTAAAATGCGCTACAATGCAATTTATGTAAGGAATACTGATTCTGTTACGGAATCTGAAATATGTAGTGGGTGAGAGGGGTGCAAACAGTAAAACTGAAACAACAAGAAAGGCAGTACGAATAGGAAAAAGAGGGATGCATACAGTAGAGATCTCCCTTTTTATGGGTTGGACTTTAACTAATTTTTATTTTTCTGCAATTCTTTTCTTTTTTTAAATGGATTAAATTTTTTTTTCTTTTCTATTATATTTTTTTATATTTTCTTTTTCTTTCTCTATTATTTACTAAAACTCACTTTTTTTTCATAAAAAGTAAATGTGACGAAACTTTCTTTTAGTTGAAAAGATGAACACATATTTTTATTTTCTAAAATAAAAATAAGGAAAACTTAAATCATATTTTTTTAAATATAATATTGTATTTTTATTTTTTTATTTTCTTAAAAATAAAAGAAAAATAATAACATTTAGACTTAATTGATTTATTTTAATTTTATTTGAGAACTGATCAGAAATATTTTTATTTTTTTTAAATAATGTTATTTGTCGATTTGAAATTAAGTATTGACAGATATAATTACTAAAAGTAAATAAAATTATAGACTAACACTAATCTTATTTTTATTTTAATATAAATTAATTTAATGATGGTTTAAACAAATCTGACACTCACATAAATATTTTTTCTTATCATAAAAGTTAAAAATAATTTATTTTTTAACTTTTTTTAATAATATTTGTGTTTCGTCAGGAATGGCCAAATTGACTTCATTAGCATACAATATTAAATAGACTCTATTCACGTAGCATTCTAGTCGGTTAAGTAAACTTTATTAACGTATAACATTAAACAGATAATACTAGTGTGAACTTAATCGGTACTAACCATTTACAAATATATTTATCTATTAATAAAATTAAAATTAATTTTACATTTCTTAATTTTTATCTTTTTTTTTAAACAAAATCTTCTATATTACATTATAATAAGCTAAACTCATCTTATTAAAATTACAATTTCACCAACATTAATTTGATATTTTTTTATAGTGAAATAGTAATCTAATATTGCATATTTATTTGAAAAAGCTTTATTGTTTAAGGAAAGAAAAAGAAATTGACCTTGCACTAATATAACATGTAATATCTTAGAAAATAACTATAGAATAAAAATTAATATAGAATTTAGTTTTAGAAATAAATAAGATAATACTTATTTTTTTTAACAAAAGAGTTGTTTAACTAAATAAAATATAGTTATTTACTTTTTTATTTTTATAACAACCAGCAACTCTCTCTTAGAAGATATTATCTTTACCATATATTTTATTTCTCTAAGAAGATATTCTGTTTTATTTTTACAAAAACTATTAACTCTCTCTTTAAGAAGATATTATGTTTTATTATAATAAAAACCACCAATTATCTCTTAAGAGGATATTTTGTTTATAAAAACTACCAAATCTCTCTCTTTCTTTAACAAGATATACAGTTTCATTCTTATGAAAATCACCATTCTTTTTGCATTTTGTTTGTTTTGTTTTTAAGACTACGATACGTGAGCAGAAGATTTGACATTGATGTTAATCCCAAGTAAATTATTGGAGAAACTTTATTTTATTTTATTTGTAATTTTATGAAGATAAGTTTATTAAATCTTATTTAGAAAAGTATATTTTGAAATACATTATGAATGTATGAATTTTATATTCAAGTTTATTATATAACTTTATACAATAAAGTTCCTATCATATGAAAAATATGGGATATTACATTTGGTATCAAAGGAGTTTGTCCATAGGACCTGAGAGTAGTGGATTTATTGTGTTTCTTCTACATGTGATTTTTTTTTTAAATTTAGTTTTAAGAAATAGGAAAAATATTTTTAGTTGGATGTTTGAGCATGATCTATGAAATTTTGATTTGTTTTTTAGTTGAGTTGAGTGTGATGAATGAAGATGAAATTATTAAGAATGAAAAGAATCTTGATAAAGTGGTAAGAGTGCACACTCATGACTTAATGAAGATTGGTTTCTATCTTAAGGTTTCATATGTAGAATATCTTTAAAAGTTATGTTTTGATTGATTAATTATATTTTGTATGAAATTGGATTTTAGACATAGATTAGAATGTGTAAAATTTTTCTTTATAATAATTGTTTTGGTAGTATTGATATACATAACTCCTAAGTAAATTTGAGATGTTTATTTTTGAAGGATACTAGATGTCAGTTTATTGTTGCTTGCTTTGTTATAGGATTTATTATGTGATAGACTAAGTTAAGTGATTCAACTCAGGAGATGCAGGAAAATCATTAGAGAAACCTATTTTCTATTTCTTTACTAGTATATCAATTTTTGAGGACGAAAATTTTTGTTATTGGAGAGAATGTAATACCCTAAAAAATAGCTATAGAATAAAAACTAACCAAGAATTTAATTTTAGAGATAAATAAGATAATACCTATTTTTTTAACAGAAAAGTTGTTTAAGTAAATAAAAGAAAGTTATTTACTTTTTATTTTTATAACAACCACCAACTCTCTCTCTCTTAGAAGATATTATCTCTCTTAGAAGATATTCTATCTCTCTAAGAAGATATTTTGTTTTATTTTTATAAAAACTATCAACTCTTTCCTTAATAACATATTATGTTTTATTCTAATAAAAACCACCAATTATCTCTAAGAAGATATTTTGTTTATAAAAACTACCAAATCTCTCTCTTTAAGAAGATATACAATTTCATTTTTATGAAAATCACCATCTCTCAATCAAGTTCTCTTTAAAGTTTTCTACCTTCTATCTAGATTTGTGATCTCATAGGTTATCAGATTGACAATCAAAGGACATCCCTAGATTCCTACTAGATCAGTGTCCGATCATATTCTTGAATAGAGTTAGGTTGCCTATGATTTTAGGATTTTTTAGTATCTCTATCTCTTAAGAGAAGGTAGTTGCATGTTTTTTAGTAGATATTATATTTACTTGTTTTGTGATATTTGGTAAGGGAAACTAGTTGCATGTTTTTTAGTAGATATTATATTTACTTGTTTTGTGATATTTGGTAAGGGAAACTAGTTGCATGTTTTTTAGTAGATATTATATTTACTTATTTTGTGATATTTGGTAAGGGAAAGTAGTTGCATATTTTTTTAGTAGATATTATATTTACTTATTTTGTGAATTTGGGTAAGGGAAGCTAGTAGCATGTTTTTTAGTAGATATTATATTTACTTGTTTTTTGATATTTGGTAAGGGAAGTTAGTTTGATTATTTTTCATAAATATTATAATTATTTGTTTATTAATGAATTTGATGAATGTTTATGTATTGTATTATGTAGTATCAATGTTTGTGAATGATGTGGTGTGTGATCGAGACATAGTATCTTCAGGAAAGGAGATACTTGTGTTGAGATAATTAGGATGTACATTGTTTGGGGATTCTAAGGAGGTATCCTGACTCTACTGGTACATTGGATTCACATAGATGAAGATTACCAGTTAGTGAAGAGTCGAAGGAGGTTCATATGGTCATGTCCGAGGTTTGAAATATGAGCCCGATTGGAATAGACTGTTCTAAGGTTTGAAATATGAGCCCGATCGGAATAGTTGGGTGATATATGACAGGTGCACACCTCTGAGTCTAACTCAATACACGAGTGTCTTCCAGAAGTAGAGAGTCTAGGGTTTTGTTTGTGAGTCAATGTATGTATGCTGTGAGACGAATTATGAAAGATTAAATTGTTGTTATTTCGTTGAGATAGAAATCCAATTTATGAAAATATATATTTTTTTGAAACTCTCTAGCTTACCCTTTTTTTTGCATTTTGTTTGTTTTGTTTCTAAAACTGCGATGATCGTGTGTATATTACACGTGAGTAGAGAATTTGAGAGATGATGTGAATCTCAAGTGAGTTGTTGGAAAAGCTTTATTTTATTTTATTTGTAATTTTATGAATATAATTTTATTAAATCTTATTTAGAAAAATATATTTTGAAATACATGATAAATGTATCAATTTTTATATCTAAATTTATTATATTATTTTATACAATAAAGTTTCTATCATATGAAGATGTTACATAACAACTTCTTATGTGTATAAAAGATTTAACAAAATGTGATGCATGATAAAATTATGAAAGAATTTCAAATTTTAAAATCTAAAGTCTCAAATGTAATAATTAATTCTCACAATAATATCTCAATAAATTTATGATTATACCATTAGTTAATAAATTAAACATCTTCATTTGAATTTTAGTACTCATGTTCAAGTTTAGCTGAAACATTAAGTAGCCTCTATTATCTAAATTTACAAGATAGCTTATGACGAAAATGAAAAAACATATCAATGATTACGATAAAAATAAGTTAAAGGACTAAAGAAACAAATTTAAGAATATTTAAAGTATAAGTTAAAAGATACAATATAGTATTAAACATAAAATAAAAATATTATTCAAGGAGTTCAATTATTATGAAAAACCATGCATCAGTATTAAAATAAAATATCAATACCATATTTGCAGTGTTTGAATGTGAGCTATTTTCTCCCAATCTTCGCCTCCTTCTTTCTGGCAACGCTGATACAGCAGAGGACAATTGATCATTCCAAAATGTAAAATTGATTTCGGAAGGCCCTCCTCTGGTAAGCGTTGGACGTTGGGACAGTCCAAAAGAACCAATGTTTGGAGAGAAGAGAGTTGGTAGAGAGCCTTGTGGTCCAGTTTTTGTAGATTTGGAGAATGAGAGATAGTTAGAGAAGTAAGAGAGAGTGGAAGCAAACCTTCTTCTGGAAATGATTCCGTATCCACTTCTTCAATCCGCAAACTTTTTAGAGAAAGATTGTCTCCTAAAGCTCCTTTGAGTGAGCCAACAAGTCTAGAGCAATTCTTGAGTGCCATGTCATTGAGATTTGATGGCAAACCTCCGTCAGGGAAGGACTCAAGTCTTGGACAGTCTTCTATCCATAAACTCCTGAGAGATGGAAGAAGCATATGCATGTTTCCCGAGAATGATTCTAATTCAGGGCAGCTACGGAGAATAAGCGTCTTAAGCGTTGGGAAGAAATCCAATGAAAATGTCCTTAGAGAGACACAGTCTTCACTGATGTCCAAGTGTTCAAGAGTGTCCGACCCAACAATTTCCACCAACGATGCTTTCATTGTGAGCTCTTTCATTGCAGCCCAGTCCAACTGCAGCTTTCCACAGTACCGTAGTTCTAAATTTAGAGCCCTGGGAGCGGAATCCTCAAGTTGTTCGCAGTCTACAATTTGTAGTCTTTCCAAAGGAACAACTTGTTGTGGCAGCTGTCCTTTCAGCTTCGGACAATCTATTATGAAAAGTTGTATTAGACGTGGAAAAGCACCTGGCACAGCTTGACAGTCCCATTTTTCCCATTGTCTCATATTGGAGAAAGACAATGTTTCTAGGGAATTGAATGAACAAGAGTTGTTCCCATGAAAATCAGCATCAATACTCACTATCCCATCAAGTTTTATAATCCTCAAGACCTTGAGAAATGGCAAAACTCCAAGGGGAGGCAAGCGCTGGCAAGATTCACATTTTTCCAACCATAAGGACACCATATTCAACAATGAATTTTCTAGAAACCAATTTGGGAATTGATTGCCACCATAGTTAAAGATTGACAACTCCTTTAAGTTTTTGGAAGGCTGCAGATTCTCAAATACGTCCTCTTCTTTTTTTGAATCGATGAAGTTCCCATTCCTTCCCCATCGCAATGTTAGGTCCACAAGGAGTGTTTTATTCTTCAGATCCGCTTTTGATGCATCCAAGGGATTCTCAATATTTTGCAGCTCCCCAATTGATAGACTTTTATCGAGGTTGAGTTCTCCTAGCTCTTGAATACCCAACTCCCTGCCATGGCCAACAATAAAGGAAGTCATTGCTACTTTAAGATTCTTCAGTTTTCCCAAATGCGGTGGCACCTTTCTCACTCTAGTATATTGAAATTCAAGGCGACACAAATTGGTTAGTAAATATAAATTTGAGGGTAGCTCCATCAAATCCATACACTTGTTCAACTTCAGAATTTGCAAGAGGGAGAGTGAACATATCTTTTCAGATAGTTTTCTTATGCCCGTACTAGAGAGGTCTAAGGAACGGAGATGCACGAGATTGGCAACAGAGTCAGGTAACTCTTGAAGGTAAGAACATTTAGCCAGAGATAAGATATGTAAGAACTTAAACTTGGACAATAATTCATGTATGGACATTTTGATACGTATGCTCCTTGTTGGGATAATTGTTGGGATAAATGTACGTAACCTTTGAGTATTACATAAAGTTCCAAAGTCATCAAAATATTTGAGACCAAGTTCAACTGAAAAATGACGAGTTACTTTTTGTATCTTTTCTTGTTGATCAACTTCGCATCTGAAGTATATGCCTCCACCGACATATTTTGCCAAATCATGTAGAAGGTCATGCATCACAAATACTTCTTCCGTTTCACCAAATACTTCTTTCTTTTCACCTGATTGTTGAAAGAAGGACCTTGATAGTAAATCATTGAAGTACTGTTGGCAAATATCTTCTGGAATCTTACTATGTTGAGGACAGTATAGGAACTTTTCAGTCATCCACAAATGAATTAAATGTTCCTTTCTAAACTCATAATCCTTGGGGAACAAGGCAAAATAAGCAAAGCATACCTTGAGATGGGAAGGAAGGTGGATATAGCTCAATGCTAAAGCAGGAATAATATCACAGCGCTCCTTCGAAAATTCCCATATTTCACTTTGGAGCACAGTTTTCCATTCTGGAACAGATGATTTGTTGTATAACAGACTTCCCATTGTTTTCAAGGCAAGAGGTAGTCCTTTACATCTTTTAACAATCCTCGTGCCAATCTCCATGCACTCTGGATTTGCTTGAGTATCATCATCTCGGAATGCATGTTTTGCAAACAACTTCCAGCTATGATCTTCCTGTAATTGCTCTAGGGAGTGTTCCTCTGACCGCATGGTAGAAACAACTTCCTTACTACGCGTAGTCACAAGAATCCTACTCCCTTGGGCTCCAAAAACAAGGGCCTTCTGCACTTCTCCCCATTTAGATTGATTTTCATTCCATACGTCATCCAAAACAATAAGAAATTTCTCCCCTGTCAATTTTTCTTTTAATCTTCTATGAACCATCTCTGTATCTCTACTATCATCAGTAGACGTAGTAACATGCTCAAGGATTGCTCTTGATACCTTGAAAACATCAAATTCATCTGAAACACAAACCCAAGCTTTGACATCAAATTTAGCCTCATCCATCCTTGGGTCATTGAATACATGTTGGACAAGAGTGGTCTTACCAACCCCTCCCATTCCCACAATAGAAAGTATAGATAGATTGTTTTGAGTGTCAGACATGAGCCAGTTAAAGACAAATTCTTTGTCATCCTCTCTACCATAAATAACATTTTCATTTGGCAAATATGTTGATGGTAATTTACTTCTCGATCCTGATCCAATCCCAACATCATCAGCCTTCTTCAAACCTAGAACATGGCTTTGTGTTTCAAGATCTGCTAGGTCTTCAATGACTTTTTCCATCCTTGATTCAATTTCATTTTCATCAAAAAAGTTGACTAAGGAAGATTTGAGGGAATTCCACACCTTTTTAGCAGCACTCTGAGACTCAGCTTCCACTTGGCTTTTGAGGAGTGCATGATCTATTTCTTCCAAGAGATCCTCTGCATCAAACACAACTTCTTTGGCCCTCAGAAGCCAATCTCTCACACGTGGATTTGTGAACTGTTTCTGTTCTGCATCATCAGCCACAACATCAACGGCTAGGAGCTTCACCTTCAAGTTGCTTAGCTGCTTCTTTTTGTCTTCTTTTCCACGAAATATATCCCCAAAACGAGAAGCCAAATTGTCAATAGTCCTCTCAACAAAGGTGGACACAAGAGCACCGGTAATCAATTCAGCAGCCATGTAGAAAATGGAGTGGATCAATGGAAAGCAGTGACCTGAATGAGTCAGTGTAGAGAAATTAGTGATGATGAGATGTTCATTAAATTGTGTTGCAATTAGAAACTTTTGTTTTAAGTTCAATCTTTGTGAAATAGATATAATCTTAAGTCTCCCGTCAACACCAACATTGACAACTGTTTTCCATCAATAACATTTCATATCATTTTCAATATCCTCTATTATTCAACTTAAATTGTTAATTATTTCTCAGCAACTCCTAAATTCAAGCTAAAAGAATCCTAACCCAAGACTACTGTTAGTACTTCTTCACCTATTCATGTATCTGTCTTCACACACAAAAAATATTATTTTTGGAGAGTTAAAATGAAGATATTTTTCTTACTCTCAAGATTTCTGAGAACTATATGTACTGTAACTAGGTGTAAATTAACTATGTTATCACATAACAAAAGGGTCCAACTATGTCTACCAATATAAACCATCCAAAAAAGTTCATTATAGCATACAGAATGGAAACCAAATATGGATTGTGTGGCTAACATATCAGTAAACAAACCCGAGGCCTCTTAAAATCTCTCGTATATGACAACGTTCCAAGTTTCATAATCATATAATATATTAGGAAAATAGACAATAATCAAGTGGGTCGGCTCTGACAATGTTTGCTGAATAAAAAAAAAATGTGTATTCACATTTCTTTGATTTCGTCTTTGTTTTGCTGGCTTTCAGATATATATTAAAGCCAGTTAATGAATGTAGTCAAATTTGGTGGCTAACTAATCAATAAACGAACCCAAACAATCATGAAAAGAACAAATTAGACAACGCAATAGAGGATAACAAACTCCGATCAAACTAGTTAAACAGCTCAGTTTTTTTCTCCATCCTTTTGAATACATATTTATATTATTATAATAATTATCTTTTGCATTTTTCTCCTTTTCTTGTTTATTCGTTACTTATTTATATTTTGGCTGCTCTCACTTATTTACATACATACATACATATATATATATATATATATATATATATATATATATATATGTATGTATGTAATAACATTGCTATAAACGAGTGTCATTATGCAGGCTGTTTACTGCTGACTGAAACATTTGAATGCATAGATATTACATGTAATAATTACCATCGCTATTCGAGCCAATAGCTAAATGATATATGAGGCAAGGAAGAAATAAACAAGAAATACTGATTTTTATTATTTGTAGAGAATGGTACTCAGTCATTTGAATCCTTAACTTCCACTTTGTGCTCCTGTTTGTAAATTGATTGCAACCAAAGAGGGCATGTAGGTTATATATCTAAAGAATTAGCAATACTGATTAAACCAGGAATAATAACTGCTGATTAAATACAACCACAAATAGCAGTTAAATATCCAATAATGCAGTTGGTGAAAGCTACATGTTTCAGAACCACAGATACCTCAATAATCCAAAAGTTGGTGTATGAAATTTTTTCATATATTAAAATATAACTGAAATATACAGTTATTATATGTTGGTTAAAATTAAGATACATGGTATAAAATAATTTATTCGAATTTGTGTCCTTCACATTTTGAGCTACATGGTTTTGTACTTGTCCAGTTAACCCTGAAGCACAAGAGAAATGAGCGTAAGATAATCTGTTAGAAATTTGAAAATGAACAGTTAATAATGTTAATATAATGAATTATTCTTCTGAAAATACTAGTACGTGATATTTACTTGCTACAACCTGCCATATTCAGCTCTTCCAAGTTACCCTATTAACTTCTTCCCTTCATTATAGATTCCAGGGACTCTTGACCCATCAACTAAATGAAGCCCTGTCACTGTAGCATTAGAAATTTAGGACCTAAGGTCCTAGCAATGTCTACTTGCCGCTGTTTTAAATTATGACTTGTCCTCATAACTTAGTCCAAGAGTCTGCTTTTTGGATTACAACTATATTCTGCCATGTTGGTTTCAAGATAGGTGAAGTGCCCCTTTAGATTAATAAGGCCTTATTGTTTTGTTAAGGAAGCTTTTTGATGAAACAAGTTATAAAATTTTCTAAATCTCTAGTATGTTGATTGTTTTTCATGTCTACATTTTTGTGTTATATGCATTGTACTTAGGTACTTTGCAAGAGAGAGCAAGAGAAATGAAAGTTGGTAATCTGTTAGACACTGCACATAACATACATAAAATGAAGTTAACAGTGGCCATAATAAATGAGACATCTGATGCATCAAAATACCTGAATTTTCATATTTTCGAACAACATGACCAACAAGAGTTTGTGGGGATAATCATCCTTTCTGTTGATCAAGATACTAAAAATTTCTTCTTCATACTTTGAAAGGAAGTACAAGGAAAGATAACAAATGATTCTATTTTGATTGAAGTGTCTTGAGAGATTCAATGACCGAAAATCTATGTTATCGTAAAATCTTCTCATTTAACTTACCAAAAGGATGGATATATTTTTGGCGGAATAGTTCTCTCAAGTAGTATCTTTTGTGAGGTGTACTTTAGTGTTTATAAATAGAGAAAGAAACGGAATACTTAGACCTTTTTGCTATAACAAAAATCCTTCTTCGTACTTTTCAGAAATACAGTGCTTTCCCTCTAATGTAATGCGCTCTACAGATTATTTATTGTTTTTCTATTTTCATATGATAATAGTCTTCCACTTGAGTAAAGCTCGGGATTTTCCCTGAGCACTGAGAAAGAAAAATAACTAATGAGGAATTGTTAGAAACCAAGAATTGAAAGAGAAAGAAAAGAAAGACTTTTATTGAATAGAATGAAAAGAACAAGGAATAGGATAGCACTCTCTCTTCCAAGGGTTTCCTCTTCGCAAAGAGGTAATGTTCAATCTACAAAATTAACATCTTATTCTCTCCTATGCCTGAGAAAGATATATTGTTATAACCTCCACTAATCATAGCAACCTACAAAGTAACAAATTAAATTTATATTTACTCAAGATGAAGCTCTTCAAGTATAAGTACATTTAGGAGCTAAAATCACATGTTCTTACTAAGAAATTAGAAGTTAAATTATCAAACAATATATCAAAATTTAGTCATCAATTCATAGCAGTTTGTTCTATCTGTTCTTGTGGGTTTTTCTGTTATCATAATCTAGTGAATTGGACCTATTTTCTTACCGTTTTAATTTGTGTTTCTGCGCAAAAACCTTTTGTACTATTTATTTTCAGCCCAAATTTAATGTGCAATTGTTATATGCCTGAAGAATGTTCTGTAGCTAATAAATTCTACATATTCATACCCATACTGCGTTTTAAAGTATCATGATCCTTTTATAACATCTCTGTCAACTAATCCCATCTAAAGATTGGAAAATTAATACCCATTTAGTTAACTTTCGTCTATTTACCATATAATAATAACGGGAAAGGAAAATATTTCAAGATATTAACAGGAGAACTGTCATCAAAATAGGACTGACACTCAATCATATTCTACATTCAAATTTGTTTACTTAAAAAAAGCAATTTGGTCTATGTTTCCTCGAGCATCAGATAATAGCACAGAAAACCAGAGGGATTGTCCTAACAATATTGCAGAAGTAACAAATGCATAACATAATCAGTATTATTTTTCAGAGCTCAACGGTATTACACTGTGATAATCTGATAATTTTAAGCACTATCTTTTGGAGAGGACTTATGCCTTTGAAAGTAAGTAAATGAAATTAAATGCACAAGTTCAAATAAGCCTTTTGGAGAAGTTAAAATTATTCTTTTGTAAAAAGCTTATTTTAACTTCGGCATAAGTTGCTTTTACTTGTAGGAGAAGTGTACTTGTCCAAATATTATACACATTCTTTTACAAGGATTTATGCCTTCAGTGTGATAGTGCATGCAGATATGGTTGAGCATAAAAATGTAATACTGTTATGCTATTACTATTTTGTTTTATTCCTTATATTAATATGTTCTTTCTCTGCTTCTGTTTCTTTGTATTATTTGTCACTCCAATTTGAAGGAAGAGACAGGTTTGGGCCTGGCATATGCTGATGCAAACCTGGGTAAGAATCTGAGTTTCTATTTTCCATGTGCAGCTGTGTTCCTCTGTACAACATTTCCTACGTCTACAACAATATCATGGTTTCTCCAAAGAGTTTTGTGGACAGGTAGAAGAAGGCTTTGGTTCTTGAGGTGCTTGGTACTAATTCTTTTTCTAATGTTCAATTGTAATCCATTTAAACTTGCATTCTGTTTCATTTTTGTGAAAGGTATATGCTTTAAAGGTGGAATAAAGGAATCTGTTTATACTGCAGTTTTCTTGATGTAAAAGAGAGAAGCTACAACCCGAAAATGTCACCTAAAATACCAAGAGAAAAATGGCGTAAAGGGTCCCAGGTTATTTCTCTTTTCTTTGTCATACTTCAATATTGTTGTTTTCAATCATACATGTTTTGAATCTCTTGATCAAGTGGTTCTTAGTAGAATATTTTCTTCTGCAATCTGTCAGCAGCTACTGGTTAGATATAGAGGCCTTTATTGTGAACACATAATTTTATCTTATTCTTGCTGAAGGAGAACTATCATTTTGGCTAGCAACTGTAAAAGCTAGATAAATTGATTCAGGGAAACAATTTTTAAAATGTTAATTTTAGAAAGTACCAAAACCTTATACTAGTTTTTATTAATCCAACTTAAGTTAAATGCAGTTCTGGAAAAACCAATGTTTGAAGTTGGTTTTATTGTAATCCATTTGTATTAGTGGTCTTTTATTTTTTTTTCCCTTTTTGTTTTTGTTTTTAACATCATCTCTTTAATTTGTATTAATATTTGAACTATAAGCTTCTTTACCTGTTTCTTCTGTTATGATTGAAGATTTTGGAACTGGTTACAAATTTTAACTGGAATAAGAATACATTCAAACTAATTGCAAATTAACCTGAATTTATATGAATGATTTATTTTAAAAATTTCTAAACCAGGAAGGGTTGTAAAACTGCAGTCAAGGTTCTATTTCATTCAGCTCTTCAGGTTTAGGTAGTCATAAGTTGTGTTTCCTGTAGGTGACAATATTGACTAGTTTGATTAATGGAGTTTATTAATGGTTTAAAATATAGAGGCAAAGAGCTAAAAAAACTTGGTTTCTGGTTGTTGGGTTGAAAAATAAGACCATTACCGATCGTTGATTTGACTCTAGTAAGTGCTTTCTAGTGAAGTCATCACACTTAACTTGCCATGTTAAAGGGGAAAATTTTGTATTGGGTGTTTAGCAAAGAGTTTAGCTGCGTTGTTTCTGTAAGTATCAAATTGACATTATTTCTTACACTGAGGTTGCAGCAAAACATTTTTAACATTTGTTTCTGTAATTATGTCTTAATTTGAATTTATTTTGAATTTCCAGGGGATCACTGTAATTGGTAAGCATGCAGAAGTGATTGTAGATGATGATGTAATCTTTTGTGTCTTTAAGAAACTTTGTAAGGTGTGTAATCGATCTCAACTTTGTTTGACTATAATTTTGTAAGGTGTGTAATTTATTAAATTTTGTTGGCATTGTATAATGAAAGTTGTCATAGAATTCAAGATTGAATGTTTTAGCATACAATACTGTACTAAAGACTAACTGTAATTCTTTACTGTGTTCATAATTAATTTTAACTCACCCGTAGAAGCTTGGTGATCAGGGTAACACGATAGCAGGCTAAAACAATACTGATGCAACTGTTGATTTTGGCCTAACTTCAAGTCCCACATCAGTGGGTTTATTCTTAGGGGGGGAGGTTGTGAGTTATAAAAGAACTCCTCCTCCTCCCATTTCAATGTACCAAAACATTCTCTTCTCCCTTTTAATAGAAGTAGTGCCATTGTGTGGTGCCCGGAGATTAAGCTATTTGCTGAACTCCGTTCAAAATTTTTTTGTCTAGTTTCTCTATTTTTAATATTCAATATTATTAGGGGGAAATCTCAACATTTCCCAACAAGTGGTATCAGAGCTAAGGTTCTGTCCGAGTATGCTCTGTGGTTGCAGTTTTATCTGATCTTCCACATCAGAAAAGAATTATTTTTTTTGAGTCGAAGTCTTTTTTTTTTAAAGTTCTGTTTCTGCCTGAGTATGCTCTGTGGTTGCAGTCTAATCTGATCTTCCACATCAGAAAGGAATTACTTTAATTTGGTTAAGTCTTCGTCTATTTGAAGTTGTAATATTGAATATTTTTTTTTAAGTCTGTAATGGCAAATAAAGATTCAGAGTCGATGGAGGGGGCCTCAAATATTCCAATTGGGGTGTCGGGTTCTTCGTCATCATGGTCGAGGTTCCCGATTGCCAG
>Ga0209489_104176_pt1 | contig 26899 bp, 30 predicted proteins | sample SiratrowhiteBW_FD_187527 | JGI IMG/M metagenome (GOLD analysis project Ga0209489, IMG submission 187527) | Root nodule microbial communities of legume samples collected from California, USA - Siratro white BW (SPAdes) (version 2) | ecosystem: Host-associated > Plants > Roots > Nodule | place... | reverse complement strand
TTCGTTTTTCCCTCAAAGAACCGCGAAGCACCCTTTTCCCTCACACACAGCTTCTCCTACGAACCGCGAAGCACCCAAAAACCTTTGGTTTTCCCTCACGCAGATTCTCGTCGTCGTCGCCCTCCACTCCTCCAATGGCCGTCGAGTGCAACAAAGTTTCTTGCTTTTTCCCTACAACCAAGCACGAAGCACTCAAAGGTTCCTCCTTTGATTTTCAAATACTAGGCGCGAACCACCTTTGTATTTTTGCAAAGATTTAACAATCAGACCATGCCCTTGCCATTTACCATTGATACCCCTAGTGCCACGTCATAAAAAAATGTCAAATTACAGTTGTAATGTGATTGTAATCCACGTGGGGGGTGTAATCCACGTGGGGGGTTGGCAAACAAACATTTCCCCGCAACATATACCTAATAAGCTGGTGATAAGTCACGGAGAAGGATAAGCCGTAAAAGAAGAAATGGGTCTAATTCCTTCAGATAGCACAGCTTCCCATGTTCTTCTTTTCCCGTTCATGTCTAAAGGCCACACCATACCCCTTCTCCACTTCGCCCAACTCCTCCTCCGTCGCTCCATATCTGTCACCGTCGTCACCACCCCCGCTAACCACCCTTTCATCACGGACTCCCTAAAGGGAACCGCCGCCTCCGTCGTCACGCTTTCGTTTCCCACTGTCACAAACATCCCCGTTGGAGTTGAGAGCACGGACAAGCTTCCCTCCATGTCCCTCTTCTACGAGTTCGCCACTGCCACATCAGCGATGCAACCTCAGTTCGAACAACTCCTCCAGACCTTTCCACGTGTAAACTTCATGGTCACCGACGGCTTCCTCTGGTGGACCCAAGACTCAGCCACTGCGTTCGGAATCCCCAGGTTTGTCACCTTCGGCTCCAACTGCTACAGTGGAAGCCTTTGGATTGAAGCAATGAGGAATGGGATTTTTAACGGCTCCCAACCCCACAACGAGTTAGTCGCGTTGACTCGGTTCCCGTGGATCAGAGTCTGCAAAGAAGACTTTGACCCCTCTTTCAGAAACCCTAATCCCACTGATCTTGGATACACGTTCATCATGAATTCGATGTCATCCTCACAACGCAGTCATGGCATGTTGGTTAATAGCTTCTACGAGCTTGAATCTACCTTTGTTGATTACATGAACGCGGAGTGCCCTCCTAAAAATTGGTGCGTTGGCCCTCTGTGTTTGGCTGAATGGAGACCGAAGGTTTACTCTGACGAAGGTGTGAAACCCAGGTGGGTAGCGTGGTTGGACCAGAAGCTTGAAGAGAAGTGCCATGTTGTGTACGTGGCGTTTGGGTCGCAAGTTGAGATTTCATCTGAGCAAGTGGAAGAGATAGCGTTAGGGTTGGAAGAGTCGGAGCTGAGTTTCCTGTGGGTGATGAGGAAGGACTGGGGTGTTCCTGATGGGTTTGAAGAAAGAGTGAAGGGGAGAGGGATGGTGGTGAGAGAGTGGGTGGATCAGAGAGAGATTCTGATGCATGGGAGTGTGGAAGGGTTTGTGAGCCACTGTGGGTGGAACTCGGTGCTGGAAAGCGTGTGCGCTGGGGTTCCTATTCTGGCCTGGCCAATGATGGCAGAGCAGTTTTTGAATGCGAGAATGGTGGAAGAGGAGCTGAAGGTGGGGTTGAGGGTGGAAAGGTGTGATGGTTCGGTGAGAGGGCATGTGAAAAGAGAAGGGCTGAAGAAGGCAGTGATGGAGATGATGGAAGGGGACAAGGGGAGAAAAGCAAGGGAGAAAGTCAGAGAATTGGCTCAGATGGCCAAATTGGCTACGCAAGAGGGTGGTTCCTCGTGGTCCTCGTTACAGTCACTCCTTAGTGTGACAAGTCCTTGTCAAGATATAAAGTGATTTTATTTCAAAGTCTCGTAACTGAGGAGATCAATAAATGCAATCTCTAACCAAGATTTGTTTTGTTTCTATGCAAGTAGTGTTCACTAATATGGAGATGTGTGGTTTATCACTGTCTATTCATTATTTTTTAGTACTCATGCTAGTATTCGTATTATTATGACATCTTAGTTAGGCATTATTATGAATTTTAACACAATTCAACATTTATCAATTATATCACATAACTATATTATTACAAAAATACAACATATGGAACCAGAACAAATAATCCAGGTAACAAGAAAGAACACTCTTAGTTAAAACTTAAACATTGGGAGTCAATATCTCTTATGGAAAAAATCTATATTAATCCAAGATGATAAAGGAAATAACTTAAAAACAATACACTCTATTACCGTATCCTAGGTTAACCATTTTATTAGCTGTCGCAATTGGAATCATAACAGGGATGGTGAAAAAAAATAACTAATTTGTTTTCAAAACAGAAGAGTCATCACCATAGTTTATTATGAAAAATTATAGAAAAATCAAGAAAAAGAAAATGCTCTACATAACCAAATTAGGGTTCGGGAGTTGGTTATGTGTAGGGAAGGTATTAACACCCTACAATGCCCGTTCTAAGATGGTCTCTTTAATTAAATGAGTGAAAGGAATGTGTATTTTTAAAATGTTTATCTTTTCAAAGAAAAGAAACAAAAAATGAAAATAAAGAAAATAAATAAAATATTTTTTATTTTTTGGGCTTGACAAGGATTGACCTTACTCCTACGTATTTCCATTCATAATGAAAAATCAGGGATCACGTAGTTCTAAAATAAAACTTGTTTGTTGGATTGATACTTTTTAGTTTTTTTTTTTTTTTAACTTTTGGAAGTGTGACATGAAAATAGGATGGCAAAATTGTTGGATTTAATGCCTAGGCTTTAGGTGACAGTGTCAGATTTAATGCTAGGGGGAAGTAGTGCCAGATTTAATGCCCGGATTTTGGGTAATTTCTAGGTTCAACACTTAGACTTTGTGTGAATTTGCTAGACTTAACGCTTAGGCTTTATAAGAGAGTGTCAGATTTAATGTCGAGGCTTTTGGTGAATTTGACGTGCTTGGAACATTAATATTTTCCAATTTTCCATCTTTCACGGGTAAGAATGGATTGTGCTTTTGACTTGGTACCAACATACAACTTTTGATGTAATGGATATATATACATCTAAAACAAATCAAAGGTGGACCCCACTTAAGCATTAAAAGTGACCCAATCATAATGCAATTCTTCTCTTAAGAAACCAAACATGCATCTTCACTGATGGGTATGTATGTATATCGAAAAGTTTTGTTTGACAACGACAGATGGCACACAACCCTTTGCCAACCGATGATATGGTACATTTGCATACATGTACAAGGGTATTTAGGGTATTTACATACGAAAGGGTATTTATGGTATTTTCTTACGGAAGGGAATTTTTGGTATTTGAGTATTAAGTTAGAAAATTTTCAAAATTTAGAGGAGATATTGGCGGGCAGAGTTAGTTTTGGGTTTGTCTGGGTGGAGGGAATGCACCTTTAGAGTGATATCGTCTGCACGTTGCACACCGACGATCGGAGAGATTGGAAAGTGTGAGAGGGTGGGGGCTACACTATTTTAGGATTTTCAATGATGGAGGGAAGGCAAGTGCTTGACCGAGAGAGTGTTATCGTGCGAACGCACCACATAAATCGGTGGAGAGATTGGAAAGGGCGGCAGGTTGGCCTTGTTGACTACATTGAAGGTATTGGTCGGTGGGAGAAGGAACAAGGCAGGTATACAGTCGTTTCTTTTATGCTTTGTGATTTGCTGTTAGATATTTTTTATCGGTATTTTGTTGTGAGGGGAGGGGGGGTTATTGGCGTGGTTTAGTGATTGAGATTAGTTGTGCGATGAATGTGATTTCGTTTTTGGTTGAGGGTGTTGTTTTTAGGTTTAGGCTATGGGATTGTGTAATCAATTTAGGGTTTTGATCATTTTCTGATTGATGGAATAATTGTTTCTATTAGGGTTAACAATAGAACAATGAAGGCAAACATGAATGAAGTTTAATTTTGCACTAAATTTGTGGTTCTAGTTGGTGGTAAGCACCTTGTACACAGTTAAACAATTATATAGAGAGGGTTAAAGTGTTTGTAGTGGTGGGGATGGGTTTGTTACAGATGCAGTGGTTGTTGTTTGATGTAATTGTTAGGTGGTCGTTGTTCAGGGCTCTGTTTAGAGAGGGTTAAATAGTTGTATCTTGGTTAATTAATTATTGGGTTTTGATTCATTGTATTTTTTATTTTCAGGAAAACAATGACAAGTGGTGGAAGTGATTCAGATTCAGGGGAGTTATGCGTGCGACATTTTTGTTATATAAAGTACTTGGGAGCTGTGAATACTATGTTAACAACGGAATAGAAGAATTGTATTCAACAAACTCCATTTGGTTGGTTTACACTGTTGACTCATAAAGTCAAAATAAGTAGGAAAGTGTTGAAAGAGTTATGTACACAATGGGTTGAGCGAAGGGGTGGATTTTTCATTAGGTCTGAGTTTGTGCCTTTGTCTTTGTTAGATGTTTCTGCTGGTTTAGGTCTTGGAGTTTCTGGGGTAGATGTAGAAGTGGAAAGTGAACATGTTGATAGTTATTGTAGAAGTCTATTTAATTGTGGAATAGTTAAGATAAAGATAGTTTTTGATGAACTTGTTAAATGTCATAGTCATGGTACGGTTGATGAATTTTGTAAGCTTTATATTTTGTTAGGTTTATATGAATTTTTGTTTCCCAATAGAATGGGAAATGTTTATTCAGGGTTGTTTAACATTGTAGATAATTTAGGCGAGCTTCATAGGTTTAAGTGGGGCACATGTGTTTATACATATATGGTCAAAAGCTTATGTCGTGCTTCAAGGTGCATTCACAGCAAACAAAATTCAATTGTTTGTGTTGCGGGATGTATATAATTGTTGCAGGTAAATTGTAAAGTGCTTCATAATGTTAACTTTCAATTGTATTATGTTTAGGTAGTAATTTTTTATTTCTAATTTGACTGCAGATATGGGCTTTAGACCATGTAATTGTGACAAAGTAAACTTCCCAAATAATTAGAATTGTATTCCCTCAAATCCTACATTGGAAGGATGTGAAGGTTGGTGACAAGGAGGTTGAGTCAGCTTTCAAGAACAACGTGGTGAGTGAAGTTTATTGGATTTGAATTACTAGTGTTCAATCTAAGTTAACATTAATTTAGTTTTATTGTTAAACGGTTTTATAGGTTATTTGTAAGTTGTCATTGTCAAAGGAAGAGTGTCGACAACATGTGGTCAAAGGAGCCTTTAAAATTGATATTGTTGAAGTGAATGAAAGGAAAACGGACAAAGAAAAACTTGCAAAGATTGTAGAAGAAATTACAGAATTCAATTGTCAGTCTGCACATCAAGAATTACTGATTCAGAGACTTGAAGCTAAGTTGAGGGATTTGAAAGAGCTTTATAATGAACAGAAAGGAAAATTTTCAAACAAATTTGACGTCCCCCACTCACCAGTTGAAGGTAATCGTCCAGTTGAAGCCAAAGGTGGTGAAGAATTCTCTGTTGAAGGTGTTGTTGATGGTGCTGTTGAAGGTTCTGTTGGAGGTGCTGTTGAAGGTTATGTTGAAGATGCTGTTGAAGGTGGTGTTGAAGGTGCTGAAGAAGGTGGTGTTGAAGGTGCTAAAGAAGGTGTCGTTGAAGTTGTTGTTGTTGGCGTAGCAGAGGGAGTTGGTGAAAAAGTTGTCGTTCCAAGTGCAAAAGAAGTTAGTGCAGAAGTTAGTGTTGATAGTGTGATGAGTCATTAGTTTTCCCTATTTACTTGTCTTTATGTACCTATTTTTATTAGTGATTTGTGTTTAACTGTCTATTATTTGCTCTATTTCACTGTTTGGGCTTCATTTACCAGAAATTCGTAATTTTATTTAATTTGGGTTTTCTGAGCTAATTTTATTATTATTTTCAGGGCAACTTTGGAATTTTATTGGGCTTGGAAATTAATTCTGGAATTGAAGAGGAGCTGCATTATCAATTTTTATTTTTAATTTTTATTTATTGAACCAGAATTGAAAGATATGGACCCATTAGGTTTAGTGTTCATGACTGACCTGGGTTTAGCCGCCTATGAAAGGAGGTGAAGCCAAAGGAGTTTGATACACTGGAGACTCTCGGCTTTGGAACTCAATTTGTTTTCTCTCTACAATTACATTTGGTTTTGTTTCAATTAAATTTCGTTATATATTTAATTTTGTTTTCTAGAAAAAAATAATGCTCTAGAATTTTGTGTGCTGTCTTTTCATAATTTTAGGGTGTTGCTCACAAATTTTTAGTTCATTTGGATTTCATTTGAGTATACATCCAGTTTTACGTCGTTGTATGTTTGTGTGTGAAATACATGGTATGTTTCATATAGTGCATGACTAGAGGTAACCTAGGAGATCTGCAATCCTTTGATAGTAAGATAGATAGGACCTTTCATAGATTAGCTAGGCATTTTAGGAATTTTTCTTTTGATTCTGTACCTTTAGATAGTGTTACTTTAAATAATTCTGACAATTGTCCTTCTTTGTCTGCAAATTTAAATTCTATGCACACTGCTGATTCTGATTTCATTCATACTGAGAACAATATGGCTCAACCTCCTCCACCTCACCCTCGCGAGAGGACTCTTAGGGAGCTGGCTGCACCTGAGTTCACTTATGAGAGCTTGTGCATTCAGTGTCCTAATGAGGATGTTCCATACGTTCTTAAGACTGGTCTAATACGTTTGTTGCCCAAGTTTAATGGTCTTGCAGGTGAATGTCTGCATAAACATCTCAAGGAATTCCATATAGTCTGTTCCACAATGAAGCCTTCAGATGTACTAGAAGACCACATATTCTTGAAGGCATTCCCACATTCTCTAGAGGGAGTGGCGAAGGATTGGCTTTATTACCTTGCTCCTAGATCCATCCCGGGATGGGGTGACCTTAAAAGAATGTTTTTGGAGAAATTCTTTATTGCATCTAGGACCATGACTATTAGAAAAGACATATCAGGCACCAGAAAACTTGGTGGAGAGACCTTGTACGAGTACTGGGAGAGATTCAAGAAATTATGTGCTAGCTGTCCTCATCACCAGATTTCTGAGCAACTCCTTCTTCAGTATTTTTATGACGGTTTGAACAGCATGGAGAGGAGTATGATTGATGCTACCAGTGGTGGAGCTTTTGGTGATATGAAGTCTGTTGAGGCTAGACATTTGATTAAGAAGATGACTTTCAATTCTCAGCAATTCGGTGCTAGAAATGATGCCATTGTCGTTAGAGGAGTTCACGATGGGACTGCTGAATCATCCATAGATAAGAAGTTGGAGAGCAAACTTGATGCTTTTGTGAACTTGGTGACACAACTTGTTAATCAAAAATCTGTATCAATTGTGAGAGTGTGTGGCATCTGCACTTCAAATGATCTTTATACAGATTCCTGTCCATCTTTGCAGCAACCTGTTGGTTCTGACGCTCAGTCTCTTCAAGCCTGTGCTGTGAACATCTATAATAATAGACCACAACAACAGCAGAATTATGACTTATCTAGCAATAGACACAATCCGGGTTAGAGAAATCACCCGAATCTTAGATGGTCAAACTCTCCACAGCCACAACTCCAACAGCAGTCACCATCTCTTCTTCAGAACTCTGCTGGTCTGAATAAACCTTATGTGCCTCCCCTCATTCAACAACAGTATCAGAGACATCAGAATGAAATTCCTACACCACTAGTTTCTCAACCTTCTACTTCTGAACCTTCATTGGAGGAATTGGTCAGGCAAATTACTCTTCAAAATATGCAATTCTAGCAAGAAACAAGAGCTTCTATTTAGAGTTTAACAAATCAGATGGGACAGATGGCCACTCAACTTAACCAAGCACAGTCGCAAAATTAAGATAGATTGCCTTAGACTGTGTAGAATCCCAAGAATGTTAGTGTCATCACATTGGATCAAGTAAATAGGTTGATATTCCTGCACCTGCACCTGTACCAGTTCCTACACCTACACTTGTATTTGTACCAGTACCTGTACCAGTACCAGTACCTGCTCCTGAACGTGAACTTGAGGAAGAGGATAACCTTGCGACAACAAAGAGAAATATGCCTTTGGGAAACAATAGATCTTCTTCCAGTGCACCTCTTGCCAGAGGTGATCTGTAGCAACCCCATCCCTCTTCCATTCCCTCCGAGAATAATTCCGAGCAAAAAGATGGAAGAGGTGGATAAGGAGATCTTGGAAACCTTCAGGAAGGTAGAGGTGAACATACCTCTGCTTGATACCATTAAGCAGATTCCTAAATATGCAAAATTCTTGAAGGAGCTATGCACACACAAGAGAAGGATGAAGGGTCATGAGCGGATCAGCATGGGCAAAAACATATCGGTGTTGATAGGTAAATTTGTTCCTCACATTCTAGAGAAATGTAAGGACCCAAGTACTTTTTGTATACCTTGTGTTATTGGGAATATAAAATTTGAAAATGCCATGCTTGATTTGGGTGCTTCAATTAATGTTATGCCTTTGTCTATTTATAAATCTTTGTCTCTTGGTCCTATGCAACCTATGGGTGTGGTGATACAGTTGGCAAATAGAAGTGTTGCCCACCCTACAGGTCTTATTGAGGATGTCTTGGTTCGGGTTGGTGAACTTATTTTTCCTGCTGATTTTTATGTTCTTGATATGGAGGAGGGATTTTCCCATGGATCTGCCCCAATGAATTTAGGCAGACCATTTTTGAAAACAACCCGAACTAAGATTGATGTTTATGCTGGTACCCTATCTATGGAATTTGGTGATACTGTTGTCCATTTTAATATTCTTTATGCCATGAAACATCCATCTGAGAACCATTATGTTTTTCTTGCTGAACTTATTGACGATATTATTGATGAATATGTTATTGATTCTAATTCTTTGCATGGTAAGAAACATTCTTTTTTATCTGATCTTCATTCTTCTATGACCTCATGCACTGAATTTGATCATGAACTTGATTTTTGTTCTGAGAGTATTTCTGATACTTTAGATGAGACTTTGGGTGTTGTATCTTTTGATATTGATTGTATAGAGTCAGAATGCTCTAATCATGTTGCAGGAAGTATATTTGAATCTGACTTTCAGGTTGAGGTATAGGTAGTGGAACCCATTCTTCTCCACCCTCCGATTCTTTCTGATGTTCAGCCAACACCCACTCCAGAACTAAAACCTTTACCAGAAAACCTCAAGTAAGTTTACTTGGAGGATGACGAGATACTGCCAGTGATCATTTCCACTTCTCTTGAGGCTATTCAAGAGGAGAAGTTGTTGCAGGTGCTTAGAAAGCATAAAAAGGCCATCGGTTGGTCCTTGGCAGACATCACTTGTATCAGTCCATCCATCTGTATGCATAGAATATTATTGGAGGATGGATTCAAACCAGTGAGACAGACACAAAGGAGACTCAACCCAGTCATTCTGGATGTAGTGAAGAAGGAGGTGACCAAGCTTCTACAAGCTGGGATCATTGATCCTATCTCTGACAGTTAATGGGTGAGCCTAGTCCATGTGGTTCTTAAGAAGACATGCCTTACTATTGTAAAGAATGAGAGAGATGAGCTTATCCTGACTAGAGTACAAAATAGTTAGAGTTTGCGTCAACTACAGGAGGCTGAATATAGCAAAATGGAAAGATCATTTTCCATTGCCTTTCACTGACCAGATGCTTGAGTGTCTGGCAGGTAAATCTCATTATTGCTTTCTTGATGGTTTTTCTGGTTACTTTCAAATCTATATTGCTCCTGAGGATCAAGAAAAAACCACATTCACCTACCCCTTTGGTACTTTTGCCTATAGGAGGATGCCTTTTGGCCTATGCAATGCCCCTGGTACATTTCAATGGTGCATGCTTAGCATTTTTATTGATTTTCTTAAAAATTGCATAGAGGTGTTTATGGATGATTTTATTATTTATGGATCCTCTTTTGATACTTGCTTGGATAATTTGGATAGAGTGCTTAATAGATGCGTTGAAAATAATTTTGTTCTTAATTTTGAGAAATGTCATTCCATGGTAGAACAGTGTATAATTTTAGGGCATATTATCTCCAGGAAAGGCATAGAGGTAGATCATACAAAACTATCTATTATTTCATAGTTACTTTACCCCTCTTGCGTGCGAGAGGTTCGTTCTTTTCTTGGCCATGCACGTTTCTACAGGCGCTTCATTAGAGATTTCAAGAAGAAGGCCCTTCCACTATCTAACTTGCATATGAAAGATGTGGAGTTTGTTTTTGATGATGGGTGTAAAGAGGCTTTTGACTGTCTAAAGAAAGCATTAACCACCACTCCTATCATTCAGACACCTAACTTGATGGTTCCCTTCGAGCTGATGTGTGATGCTTTAAATTATGCACTCGGAGCTGTCCTGACACAAAGAGTTAACAAGCTACCTCGAGTGATATATTATGCTTCTAGGACTTTAGATGTTGCCCAAGCAAACTACACCACTATAGAGAAAGATCTTTTAGCTATTGTTTTTTCTCTTGATAAATTTAGATCATATTTGCTTGGCTCTCGTGTTATTGTGTTTATAGATCATGCAACTCTGAAGTACCTGCTGAAAAAGGCTGAGTCAAAGCCTCCACTGATAAGATGGATGCTCTTGCTCCAGGAGCTTGACTTAGACATCTGTAACAGGAGTGGAACACAGAATTTGGTAGCAGACCATCTCAGCAGAATTGAGAGAGTTGAGGATGCAGATCTACTACCCATCCGTGATGATTTTCCAAATGAAAGTTTGTTGACCATTTCTGTTTCTTACCCCACCCCTTGGTTTGCAAATATTGTAAATTTTTTAGCTGCTTCTGTCTTTCCTCCCTTAGCATCTAGAGCTCACACTGATAAAATTAAGAGTGATGCTAAGCATTATATTTGGGATGACCCCTTTTTGTGGAAGTTGTGCAGTGATCAGGTAATCAGGCGATGCATTCCAAATCATGAGATTGATTCGGTCCTGCGATTTTGTCATTCTTCTGCACCAGGCGGCCATCTAGGCATATAAAGGACTGCTCGTAAGGTGCTTTTCTGTGGTGTTTATTGGCCCATCATTTTTAAAGATTCATGAAAGATTTGTAGCACTTGTGAGTAGTGTCAGAGAGCAGGAGGATCCCTTACATGGAGACAACAGATGCCATAGCAGCCTATGTTGTTCTGTGAGCTGTTTGATGTCTGGGGTATTGATTTCATGGGTCAATTTCCTGTCTCTTTTGGTTTTAATTACATTCTCTTAGCTGTTGATTATGTTTCAAAATGGGTGGAAGCCAAACCCACCAGAACTAATGACGCTAGGGTTGTTGTAGATTTTGTTAGATCTAACATATTTTGCAGGTTTGGAGTACCCAGAGCGATTGTTAGTGATCAAGGCACCCATTTTTGCAACAGATCCATACAGGTTTTACTCAAGAAGTATGGGGTTGTGCATAGAGTCTCTACACCATATCATCCCAAACAAATGGGCAGGCCGAAATTTCAAACAGGGAGATCAAAAAAATTGTGGAAAAGATAATCCAGCCTAGTAGAAAGGATTGGAGTAACATAATGGATGATGCTCTTTGGGCACATAGGACTGCCTACAAAGCACCCATAGGAATGTCTCCTTATCAGGTTGTCTTTGGAAAGGGATGTCATTTACTTGTAGAGAGAGAGCATTGAGCATACTAGGCTATGAAGATGTGCAACTTCTCTATTGATAAGGCTGGAGAGGAAAGAAAGTTGCAACTCAGTGAATTGGATGAGATCTGTCTGGAAGCCTATGAGAACTCTAAGTTCTACAAGGAGAAAACCAAGAAGTTCCATGGCAGCTTAATAGCTAGGAAGGACTTCGTGGTCGGGAAGCAAGTTTTGTTGTATAATTCTAGGCTCGGACTCATGGGTGGTAAGCTTCGTTCTAAATGGGTTGGACCTTTTGTTGTTGCTAACGTTTATTCTTATGGGACAGTTGAAATCAAAACTGAGTCCACAAGCAAGAGCTTTAAGATCAATGGGCACCGACTGAAGCCATTCCTCAGAAATCCCTCTCTCTTGGATACAATCGTGGAGGAGATCTCTCAGCTTGATCCCACTTCTCTTCCATTTTCCGCCATGACTTAAGGAGTTTTCTTTTCCTTCTCGCTCCTTACTTTTATTACACGTGTCTAACCATATTGGTTATTTGATTGTTATGATTTTCTTCTTGCAACACATCGGCACACTGTGTAGTATAAGTGTGGGGGGCGGGGGGAGAGACTAGTTTAAATATTATTTTAGGGTTATGTTTTATTTACAATTTTGCATGTTTCTTTGATTTTTCTAGACAATTTTGCATGTTTCTCTGGTTTTCTGGACTTTGTATAGGCACGAGACACATACTTCACTCTTGGATATGAGTTGCTTGATACTTTATGGATTGAAATCCTTATTTTTCTTTGCTAATCAAGTTAATCATGAGGTTTGAGAGGTTGATTTGAGCCACTCTCTATTTTTTGTCTGTGTGATATGCCTATTGATTGCCTGCACGATGGCCTTGTCTTGACTCTTTTTGATACAACTCGGTTCACACACATGTTTTGAGATGATTAAGGCATTTTTGTTCTAAATAGCCTCTAGCCAAATAATCATACCTTGCATTATTTCCTTTGATTACCCCTGTTGAGCCTACCTTCCCATTTTTGTTTTGAAGCTCATTACAAGCCTTAAGTGAAAAACAATGATTACCTTAACCTTAGAGAATTCTGGCTAATTGGTTTAGGGTTTTTATATTGTTTGTTCATATATATTGTTCTTATTTTCGTCAAGAAAATGTTAAAAAAAATTCAAAAAAAATTTGAAAAATACGAAAAAATTAAAAAAATAAGCGAAAAAAAGGAAAAAGAAAAAATGTTGAGGCAAAAGGTAGATGATTGCTTTTAGAGATTTAGTGGAGATTTTTGGGTTTACTTCTTATGCTTATTTTCAACTTATTCCTCATTGCTCCTCTAGTTCCTCTGGTTTTAGCTAGTTATTCCATATTTTATTTCCTACCTTGTCCTTAGCCCCATTACAACCCTAAAAGACCTTATGATCTTTATGTGTGTGTGCATTGGGTGTTGATTTTAGAGGCTTGTCAAGTCTTATTGTTGCTTGTTTTTCATTAGTGCCTTGAGAGTATATATATACAGTATCCTAGACACTCGAGAGATACAATAATACAATACACCTTGTGAGATTCTGTTGATTTTGATCACCTCTTTAGCTAATTGATTTTCTTGCTATGCTTTGAATTGCTCGGATGATGTTCATAGATATCTTGTTTCTTTGCCTCTTTGTGTGTTGGATGCTATCTATTCCTTTCTTTACCAGGATTCATTGAGGAGATGTTAAGTTGTCTGTTTGTTTGTTTCTGTTTATATTTCTTTTTGTTGTGTCACTCTGTTTGATGATTTTGGATTCATTCCTTTCTCTGTAACTTGATTTTGCCCTGGAGTGCAAAAGTCTAAGTGTGGGGGAATTTGATGAGTCATTATTTTTTCCTATTTACTTGCCTTTATGTATCTATTTTTATTAGTGGTTTGTGTTTAACTATCTATTGTTTGTTCTATTTCACTGTTTGGGCTTCATTTACCATAAATTCGTAATTTTATTTAATTTAAATTTTCTGAGCTAATTTTATTATTATTTTCAGGGCAGCTTTGGAATTTTATTGGGCTTGGAAATAAATTCTAGAATTGGAGAGGAGCTGCCACATTATCAGTTTTTATTTTCAGTTTTTATTTTTAGTTTTTATTTATTGGACCAAAATTGAAAGATTTGGGCCCATTAGGTTTAGTGTTCAGGACTGACCTAGGTTTAGTCACCTATGAAAGGAGGTGAAACCAAAGGTGTTCGATATACTAGAGACTCTCAGATTTGGAGCTCAATTCGTTTTCTCTCTGTAATTACATTCGGTTTTGTTTTAATTAAATTTTGTTATATATTTAATTTCATTCTTTATTAATTTTCGCATAAGGAACACTCATATTAATTTTTGCTTAGTTAACTAACTTGGGTTGTTTCAATGGTTGGAGCGTCATTATAAATTTTTGAAAATCTGGACTACATTCGAAATCAAGGGGATAATCTATTTTTAATCACTGGTTTAAGTTTCGTTAATTACTGTTTTGTTGAAATCTGTCTAACCCCCCCTCCCCATTCAGTGTGTTTTCATTCCTTTGACAGAGAATTAGGTCCTTGGGGGATGACCTAGGAGTCACTTCCTAGTACTACACTTTACTTAGATTATTTGACTGGATACGGCTTCGATCACAGTGCAGAAGCAGTTGGTGAAGAAGGTGGTGCTCAAAGTGCAGAACCAGTTGGTGAAGATTTTGGAGGGCAAGGTGAACACAACAATATGTATGACTGCATGAAGGCGGGTCCCCGACAGCGATAAGAAAGTTGGCTTAAGAAATCACCTTGACTTGTATATTCTAGGAAAAGAAAACAAAAGTCAAGTGAGCCACAAATGCCATTGTAGTTGAGTTATGAAAAAATTGATATATTTAGTTTAGGTTGAATGAAATTTTGTTTTATAGATATGTGAAGTTGTAATTTAAACTTGGTTGACATCATTTTGTTTATATACATGAATATTTTGGATGAAATAAAAAATGGAATAGGAGTTGTTTATAAGTTGAAAGATATTTTTGAGTGACAGGGCACATAATTGATGAATTTGGTCATTTGAGTTCTTTGAAAATTTAACTGAGTTAAAGACTTATGTACACAGGGTTAAGCACTTCGATTTTCAGTGTTGGTCATGGGGCATGACCCCTGCTCCTTTGTTCATCTCATTAGTAGGTGCTGCTTGGTGAAGGAAGGCCTTCTTGTATTGAATGAGATGGTGCAAAACATGTAGGGGATTGATATGTGGAGGTGAGGGGCGACATAATTGATGTTTGGTGAGTGGTCACAAAATTTAACACAATTAAACAGTTATATGCATAGTGGTAAACACTTTGTACGTGCAGGGTTGGTGATGGCCCCTTACCCCTGTGGCTTGGTTGATGTCACTAGTAGGGTTTACGGTTTAAGGTTTAAGGAAGCCCTTCTTGTATTGAATGGGACGGTGCAAAATATGTAGGGGATTGATCTGTGGAGGTGAGGCGCGACATAATTGCTGAATGTTGTGAGTGGTCACAAAATTTAACACAATTAGACAGTTATATGCATAGTGGTAAACACTTTGTACGTGCAGGGTTGGTGATGGCCCTTGACCAATTTTATGTACAGGGGTAAACACTTTTTATGTGCATGGTTGGTCATGAACCCTGAATGCCATGGTGCAAAAGATGTAAGTGATTGAACTGTGGAGGTATTGGGGAACATAATTGGTGAAGGAAGGCACAATTTTATTCAATGGCAATGTGCAAAACATGTAAGGGATTGAACTGTGGAGGTCAGGTGCCACATAATTCGCGAATGTTGTGAGTGGTCAGAAAATTGAACACACTTAAACAATTATATACATAGGGGTAAGTACTTTGTATGTGCATGGTTGGTTATGAACCCTGAATGCCATGGTGCAAAAGATGTAGTGATTAAACTGTGGAGGTGTTGGGGAACATATATGGTGAAGGAAGGCACAATTTTATTCAATGTCAATGTGCAAAACATGTAAGGGATTGAACTTTGGAGGTCAGGGGCCACATAATTTGCGAATGTTGTGAGTGGTTAGAAAATTGAACACACTTAAACAATTATATACATAGGGTTAAACACTTTGTATGTGCATGGTTGGTCATGAACCCTAAATGCCATGGTGCAAAAGATGTAAGTGATTGAACTATAGAGGTGTTGGGAAACATAATTGATGAAGGAAGGTAAAATTTTATTCAATAACAATGTGCAAAACGTGTAAGGGATTGAACTGTGAAGGTCAGCCGGACAGAATAGGTGATCGTGCTAAGCAGTCAGAAAGTTAAACTGAGATAAGCAGTTAATGGGACTGGGTTAAACAGGTCGTTCATTGCATTGATAGGTCGTTCGTCGTGACCAAGGTACATTTCATTTTTAAATTGGATGATGCGGCAGATGTAACCAGATTACTTGTGGTGCTTAGAGGGACAAACATTTGGTGTTTGTGGAGGATGGTGAGTATGTTGTGGTGAGTTAAACACTTAAATATAGTGGGTTAAAATCATCGTTATGAAGTCATTTAGGTGTTTATCTTCCGGGGTACAATGTCAAATGAACTGGGCATATCTTTTATGGAAATATGATTATTAAACTGTTGCATGTTTGTGGAGTAAATTGGTTCGTAACAATAGTTGAGATTGGTTGTTAACAATAACCATTACCAAACTTAGACTAAAATACAATGACAAAATTAGACTCAAATAAACTACTTCTAAATAACAAACACAAAGACTCCATGATGTTTGTGTGATCTCAAACAACATCATTTGCATTTTTTATGTTCTCCAGCAATTCCAAATGCTTCGGATCTAGAACAAGGAAAGAAAAACCCAACTCAAATGATTGTAAAATCAAGATGTACTAATGTTTGGTGTTAATCAAGACTAACAATGACTTAAAATTGGTCAATATACCTACAACTGGTGGTGTCCGAACCATGGGGAGTGAAACTCATAGTAGTTTCTCATTGGTAGGCCCAATGTTAATTTTGAACACCTAAAGAATATTTTTAAACATTACACATAACGTATTGAGGCTAATTAAAGCATAATATTACAACAATATGTTGTAATTAAAAAGTGTACCTTCACAATGTTATTCAGCGTTATGTTTAGATAAAAAAAAACCCTTCAATTTGGGGTGAAGACTTTGACCTATGACAATAGAAAAACTCCATCAATAACGAAGCAAGACAAAGACATCAACAAAATAATTTATTGTCAAAGAGAATTACATTTTTTAAGATCAATACAGAGCCAACAACTATGTCACTACCAAATTTAGGATCTTGTAAGACCTTACGATGAACACTTGCATTAGCAGTTCCAGTGGGATCCTGTAGGGTATAATAACATTGAATGTGTTACTTGTGAAAATAAAGACAAATTTTGGTGTGTATATAATATACAATGCTAACCTTCACTGTGATTTTCATGTCCCCTAAATCGTTTGGTTGGCAAGCTTTGACAATGCAAGGTAGTAGTTTCAATTCCATCGACATTTTCCTTTTAGCCAAGGGCGTCACTTCCATTGTGTTTTGTCCATCCACCAACCCTCATAGAAAAAAAATCCATTTCAATTTCACAGCTGGTAGCAGTTTTAAGGGTTAAGAATTTACCATGGAAGTCAATGAACTTTTGGGCCCATTCCCAAGCGTTTTTCCCAAAGTCTCGACGGTGACTTTCTTCCCAAAGTTTTTATCATTTGTACCAAGCCCTTCACCTGAGCCCAACAAAATGTCAAACCTTGGATCACTTTGCTGCTATTGTGCAATGGTCGGGTGACGTTTTCGATGAATGAGAAGGGGTTCCAGGTCAATGTCAACCACATTATGGAGATATTCAGTAGTTCTTGCATGTATGTCCTTGACATTTATATATGTTACTATGTTATCTAATATTTAGTGCGACTAATGTAACTTTAATTTCGAACTACTTATTAATAGTTTATCAAAGTTCAGTTTTGTCAACTGGCGTTTATATTGTGACATCTTTTGCCGCATTAGATTTACCAAAACTGTGGATTGGGCCAATAAATACCAATAAAACATGACACTAACCAAGGTACATATAACCCTGTGCATATAAATGTTTAACTATGTCAAACTTTATGACCACACAACACATTCACCAAAGATGTGGCCCACTATGGTCAACACTATAAACCCCAACATTTTTTGCACCATTTCGTTGAATACAAGTCTGCCTTGCTTCACCACCCACAACTACGGACCACACCAACAATGGGACAGACATCATGCGCCATGACCACCCCTGGGTCTACCAAGTGTTTAACCATGTGTAATTAAGTGATTACTTCGGTTCAACTTTCTGACCACCAACTACAATAGCCAGTTATGTGGCTCCCTCACCTCCATAAAGGGGAACCCCTTACATGTTTGCACAACGTCATTGAATACAAGTTCACGTACCAACCACATCAACCAATGGGACAGACATCATGCATCATGACCACCCCTGGGTCTACGAAGTGTTTAGCCATGTGCAATTAAGTGGTTACTTCGGTTCAACTTTTTGACCACCAACCACGATTGCCAGTTATGTGGTTCCCTCACCTTCATAAAGGGGAATCCCTTACATGTTTGCACAATGGCATTGAATACAAGTTCACGTACCAACCACAACACCCACTGGTACAGTCATCCGTGTCATGACCACTGATGGACATACTAAGTGTTTAACCCAGTGTATATAAGTGTTTAAGTGGGTTAAACTTTTTTACCACTAACCACAGTCACAAATTATGTGAGACCTAAACTCTTGAATCATGACAACCAATCTAGATACATTTGTTGAACCATGTTAAGTCTTTATGTGAACACAATTTTCTGAAGACCTAAAACTGTGACCAAGTCACATGTCCAACGTCTGAAAGTTTAATTTTCATTGATATATTGGTTAGTGGTTAATTTCAATAGGATATGAACGTTCTGTTGAAGTCATCAAGTTAGTTAAAAAAACCACCACATATTAACACCACAGGTTGGTTACAATTTCTGCCTACATATGTCTTTAATAACAAACTTTGTACAACAACTTCAACTTCACAATTTGTACTCAAACTTCTAATTCCAAATTACAATTATAACTACATTCATGCGTATGAAATAGAAACATATGTTCTTCAACTTCACAATTTGTACTCAAACTTCTAATTCCAAATTACAATTATAACTGCATTCATGCATATGAAATAGAAACATATGTTCATCAGCCATTCACATTATGAAATAACATATTATAAGAGTCAAAATTCCTCCAACACTCTTTGTCGACGTAGATTGTCATCATGGAGGACCCATTTGCATACAAGATCTTCTCGATATGTTTGAATTTGAGATTGGAACCTACATACATACATATATATATATATATATATATATATATATATATATATATATATATATATATATATATATATAAAAGGAAAAAAATGCTTAATATTTGCATGAAATAAATATTGATCATGATTCTATTATACTTTCTTTCTAAATTTTAAATATCTGTCACGGGTACCTCCGTATATGATACAGTTGGTGCAAATGAATGCAAATAAAGAAAGAATTAAGAAAAATGTGATCAGCGTTACTAGTCTATGGGTACCATTTACATCCAAGTCATTAAACTTCCTATTGAACCAGTGTTTAATACTTTTTTGGCCTGATGATTGGTTCTTGTGCTCACTAAACTTCATGGTCTAGAGAAAAATCAGGTTCGTCTGGCTTGAACAATTGGGGCACAGGATCTGGTAGCTTATGGGTCCCTTTCCTTGTATTGGCAGCAAACTTTGAGGCCAAGACAGTTGCACCAAGATTTTGAACCTTTTTAGCATTTCCTGAGGATTCCCCGATTTCATAATCCTCCAAATCTCCACTTCCATCCATCTCAGGCAAAGACAGGTAGTAGAGACCCTCTTTTAGGGATAACTCCCTTGTTGCCTTTCTTTTCTGATGTCGTCTCCAAGCAGCTTGTATGAAGCAAGCACCCCATGTTCTCCATTGATGGGAATAATACCTAAACGCATGCTGAAGTTTCTTGCTGTGAAGCCGCTTGAACTGACTTGCCACAAATTTCAGATCCTCGGCTTGTAGTGAAAAAGCTTCCACTTCAGAAAGAGCTTTCACAGTACGAGTAGAAGAAGGTAAGTTCAGGGTTGAGTTTGGCATTAAGGCCCATGTCAGCAATTCCTCTCCGCAAAAGTCACCAGGCCGGAGTTTGATGCAGTTGAAGAATCCAGACCTTCCTCCGTTGGTCGTCGAGCTCTCCAATTGCCCTCTGATGATAAACAACATTTCATCCACCGGATCACCCTCTCGGAATATGTATGTGCCTTCAGTGCTTAGTGATGACGCAAGGCGTTCACAAATTGCATCAAGAAGTTGATCATCCATTTGAGAGAAGAAGGGTACCTGTACAAATATTAAGAAAGCAAGTTTTGTATCATTAGTAGCACTGTAATGGTCTTTGATCTAAACTAAAAAATATCATGTTACATGCAATTTTCTTTCTTAACTGCTTTTAGTATTGCTATATATTTGCTGAAACATATCAAGGAATGGGAAAGAGAGACATACACGCCGCACAAGAGAAAGACACAAGTGATGTTGAATTTCTCGACGAAGATCCAGAGGTAACGAAAGCAGTATGGCTTCTTCATCAACTCCTCTTGTTGCAAGCCATTTATATTGAACGAAACGACGGACACGTTCCTGCAAATGTGGTGGTAACTGGCGATGCCTCATCCACTCCTCTGTATCTCTTTTCCGAATCCTCCATTCTTCAAGCCTAACTGTCATTGATGACAAGTATGTCTTTGACAAACGGAAAAAACATGCTCGTTAGCCAAAATCAGTATTTGTATTACTTCTATATATCAATATGGTTTGTCCTAGTCTTACCTCCATGTTTCCAATCAAAAGTGAAAAGAGAACCAATCCAGCAATGCATAAGATGATGCAAAATAATGTCTCTGGAAGATATGTGGTGGTGTCCAAGTTCTGTCCGTATGAGCTGCCAAAGGAAATTAACATGTGATGGTAGGATAACCCTTTGTCCACTCTCTACATTCCCTCGTATATCTTAAATTTTCAAATAAGCAGCTGATATAGGTCATCAAAATTGAACTAAAGATCTAGTTTCCTACATTTGGAAGAGAAAGGTAACAAAGCAACAATAGGGCAGGAAAATCTGCATGAGGGTTTTACTAGGATAAATGACATCTTCTGTAACTTTCTTGTATAGAAATTTGAACAAAAGCCCAAATCTCTGGTGGAAAGGTGTATTATTTATCTGCTTCCTTAGCGCAAAATAATTATTATTCTTATTATTATATATAACACATTTGAAGTCTAACTAGAATACAGTCGTGAAGAAAAAAAATTGAGAGAAGAGCGAGAAACTACTATTTGCAAGTTTTTGAAGTTAGTCTCATAGAAATAATTAAATAATCCGCATAATTCTTTTTTATTGGCCCTTTGTGGTGGAGGTGGGAGACGGTGTAAAAAGAATCATCCATTGGTGTTTTCATTATTACATTAGGAAATGCGCTTTTGATAATGATTATTGTACGCTAACTTGCACAGAAAAATCTATTATTGTACGATCCTTACATGAAACTCAACAATTGTCACAAAACAGTTATTGGCAGAAGGGTAGGAATAAGACAGATGAATATATATAACGAAATGAAGATAACATACCTTAGATTTCTCAAACCCCACCAAAGACAGTAGAAGTATCTTTCTTTAAAACTGGAAGTGGCAACATCGTCCAGGAAAGCCTCTGCGAACATCCCAAATTTATATTTGATGTTGATTTTGCTCTTGGCGTCACATTTGGTGATAACACGGGTGATGTTTAGCCAGTATTGTCTATCAGGGAGGTCCAAACTATTGCAATCAAGATAACTTGAAAAGCAAGAGAGGGCATGTGATTTGTTCTCTATTTGGCACTGCGTTTTCCAGCAGTTAAACTGCCTCCCTATTGACGATAGATACCAAGTCGCTCCTGTAACCTATTCCAACAAAAGGCCACGATAGTTCAAATTTGCATTGAGTTAAAGGAACACCAAAATTAAGGTGCATGCTAGTAGGTTCTACTTACATGGCTGGCTAGCATGTAGAGAACAAGATTGTATGCGGCTCCAATCCAAGGAGTCTTGGCAATAACGCCAGTGGTTTTCTGAATACGCTGGTTCAAAGGAAAGATAAGAAACAACCTAGGAACATACTGAATAAGAACAAAAAGAGCAAGAGTGTTGTTGGCATGGTCAGTTCTTGCGTTTCTGCTCGCTGGAATCACCAACCAAATCACAATCTGCAAGGCAAAATGCCATATCGGTTAGAATTCCTGCATTACACTCGTAAAATCCTGGAACTTTTCCAGATCAATACTCGTGATGCTCAATTGGTTCCCGAAATTGGCACCACCAATCCATACTTCATGAACAGAACTTGTACACACTTCCTTAAACACTTTTCCTTTTTCAATAAGAATTGAAATTTCACTGTAGCAACCTGGATTGCCTTTTAATTTAAACTTTCCTTATATATAATGAAATTAAACTTCAATTTTAATTGAAGAACAAACACACTATAATCACGTAACAAATTGTTTGTAACCTTTACTAATCAAAACTTAAATATAATTTGTTATGTTCTTTGGTGTTGCTATAGATTTTGTGTTTATAATCAATATTAACATGTAATACAAACCTTTCTCATTCACATCATTTTATCTAAAATTTAAAATGTGTTACTGTAACCACTAATTAGATGGAGATGGGGAACTACCTAATAATTTCTTTCCGTGATATAAAATTTTAAGTTTGATTAAAGAATAACATTGAGAAAGAGTGGTTTTAAAGAAATGGAGATAGTAGAAAGAAGTGTGCCTGGGGGAGAGGGATGGTGGCGGCGAGGTCAATGACGAAATCAGACTTGAGGTAACGCATGGCAATTTCTCGGGAGTCCATGACGAGGTCGCCGCGGCCGAAGATTCTAGAGTTGGGGGCGACGAAGGCGGTGCGGAACTTCATGAGCATGTGGAGGACGTAGAAGAGGTCAGCGAAGGAGCGGAGGATGGTGACGATGATGCTGAGTTTGGGGTCGGCCTGCAAGCAGGCGGGGCCACCCACGGTGGGGAGGAAGAAGTAGAGAGGGTCGATGAAGAGGGCGAGGAGGCTTGTCACGAGGAACACCTTGTTCCAATACGCCACGATGTCGCTGTCGGGGTCCAGTATCTGGTGCCGCCATAATATCTGAAACGCGTGCTCCTCCTCTGTCGCTGTTGTTGTCTTCGGTCGGGATCGGAGTCGCCTGAACTGGCGGAACTTAGACGCCGGCGTCGATAGTATTCTATACATCTTCCATGGCGGATTCCGGGGTGAACGGATTCCGCGGGTGGGTCAGAGAGCGGGGCTTCACAGCGAGCGAGGATACAAGGACAATCACGAGCAGATCACCGGGGTTTGGATTGGTTGCTCTCTCAGACAAGACAAATGCTCCTCCTGTGCCTCCACTTTCACCCATTTTTGAACCTTCAGAGTTTCGCGCTAAACTCAAGGGAAGGCGTTAATGTAGGAAACACCGCGCCACCAGACACTTTTGTTCTATCCTATGTTTGGACATTCTATCCTTATTTATTTATTGTTTATGGTCTTTTCCTTCTTAAAACGGCTTGGGCCTTCACCTTATAAAACTAGTTCTTCTAATTTCTTTATACTTTATACCCATATGTTAAATAGAACAGTATGTTATATTTCCGAAATCTCATTCCTTTAATTTGTTAAATATATTACTGTGAAGACTCGTAAATCTAAGTCAATGACCGCAATGGATGAAGTTAAAAATATACTTTAAAATATTTAAACAAAAAATCATACTAATATAAAAAAAAGTATGTTTGTAAGTCTTTAAAAATGGAAAATTACGGAAAATAGATTATAACACTATTTTCAAGACTTAAGATAATTACTATGTTATCAAAAATTATAAAATTAAATTTAGTTCGTAGTGTAACTTTTACACAGGGGTGGCTCAAGGCCCAAGCAGCTAAAGCAACCGCTTTAGGCCTCAAGGTTTTTAAGGCCTCAAAAAAAATTAATATGCTTTATGCCTCAAGGCCATAAAGGCCTCAAAAAAATTTAATATGCTTTAGGCCTCAAGGTCTCAAAAAAATTTAATACTCACATATTATTATAAAATAAAAAATATTTAATTTTAAAATTATACTAACAAATTTTCAATTAAAAATTTAAATATTGTAACTGACTTTAAGTTTACATTGATGATAGAAATATTATTTAATGACTTTAAATTTATATTGGTACTATAAATGTTATTTAATGAATAATATTCTTAAAACTTTCTTATAATAAATTAATAATATTTAAAAAAAATTGAATAGTGAAGGAATCTTTCATATCAAAACTTTCTAATTTATCTCTTCCCTTCATATCAAAACTTTCTAATTTATCTCTTCCCTTCATATCAAAACTTTCTAATTTATCTCTTTCCTATATTCCACGGATTAATTTCATCTCTTTATATGTCCTATCATTGTCTTGTCTGACTATTCCACTTTTCTCCTTCTTCCTTCACTTATCTCATTTTCTTCCTCTATCTCTTTGTTCCTTCTATAATATTATTTCAACTTGTTTTCAATTTCAAATTTCTTTCATTTCATATCTGATCATTCTATATTATACACGTGTCTTTACTTGGAGACTTCGAATAGTAGATTGATTGAGGAAGAACTTATGTTCACTTTGGCTCCTTTTGAGTGCATCAATATTAGGTAAAAATAATATGAGATTGATCAATTGATCCCAGTTTTTTTTATTTTTCATTATTGTTTCATTAATCTTAAAATAATTTGTGCAGATTCAAGGAAGAGAATTTAGAAGTTACAAATTATATTTAAAGACATACCAAAGGACAAGATCAATCAGGTTTTATCTTTTTAACTTAGATTTATTTATATTGAGTGTGATATATATTATAATTTTTAATTTATATAAAAATATACAAATATGACAACTAGAAAATTTGAATCAGGTTATTCGAAACTTCAAAAAAAAAGAAGAGTTGAACTTTTTGTTGAATCACAGAAAGGGGCTATGGATAAATTTATAAAAATAAAAATAAAATGAATTAGAAAATACAGGTGAGTCTTCTTTGAATGAAGAATATAACAATATAAATTTAGATGAAGATAACAATGTAAATATAGGCGAAGACAATAATAAAGTAGTCAACGAAGATAATAATTTTGATTCTCAAACTCAGGATAATAATTTTGATTCTCAAACTAATGATAGTAATTATAATTCACAAACTCAGGATAATGAGAATGAAATTGCAAGACAAAATGATTCTAATATTAAAAATATATATGATCCAAGTCAATGGAAAGATATTGATACAAAATTAAGAGACTTATTAGTAGAAAAAGGCCCTATTAGGATAACTGATATAGATTTTCCAAAAGATAAATACTTAAGACACTTTTCTGTATCATATTATATCCAAAAATTGTCTAATGGGGAGAAACATGAAAGAAGATGGCTCATTTATTCTACAGATTTAGATAGAGTATTCTGTTTTTGTTGTAAATTGTTTAATGTTATTAGTTGTACTAGTAAACTAGGTAATGAAGGTAGTAGAGATTGAAGAAATCTTAGTGCTAAGTGATGAACACATTATTAATATGAATGCATGGATAGATCTGGAAATGAGATTGTCAAAAGATAAAACAATAGATAAACATGTTCAAGAACAAATAAATAGAGATAAAGAACACTGGAGAAAGGTGTTGTTAAGAATTATTGCTGTTATTAAAACCCTTGGTAAAAATAACTTAGCCTTGCGTGGAAAAAATGAGAAGATCTACCAAGAAAGTAATGGAAACTTTTTAAGTTTGATAGAAATGATTGCAGAATTTGATCCAATTATGCAAGAACATATTCATCAAATTAAAAATGATGAAATTCATAATCATTACCTTGGACATAATATTCAAAATGAGTTGATAAATTTGTTAGCAAGTGAAATAAAAACAAAAATTATAAAAAAAATTATGAATGCAAAATATTATTCCATCATACTTGACTGTACTCCAGATATAAGTCATCAAGAACAAATGTCTTTTGTATTACGATGTATGGATATTTCATCCACTCCAATACAAGTTAATGAGTATTTTTTAGAATTTTTAAAAGTAAATGATACAAGTGGAAACTGTCTTTTTAATGTTATTATAGATGAACTCAAAATCCTTGGACTTGATATTAATGACCTTAGAGGACAAGGATATGATAATGGGTCAAATATGAAAGGAAAACACCAAGGTGTCCAAAAAAGATTTCTTGATATTAATCCTAGAGCATTTTATACCCCTTGTGGTTGCCATAGTTTAAACTTAGTACTATGTGATATGGCAAACTCTTGTCTTAAAGCTACATCTTTCTTTGGAGTGTTACAACGTATTTATTATTTTCTTCTTCTACAAAAATATGGAAAATTTTACAGAATCATATACATAACTTAACTCTTAAATCATTGTCACAAACACGTTGGGAAAGTCGGGTTGAAAGTGTGAAAGCTGTAAGATTTCAAGCTCCACAAATAAGAGATGCTTTATTTGAACTAGTTGAAACTAATGATGATCCTAAAATAAAAAGTGAAGCTGAGTGTTTAGCAACTTATGAACTTGAAAATTTTGAATTTTTGTTAGGCATGACTATTTGGTATGATATATTATTTGCAGTTAACTCAGTTAGTAAAAATTTACAATTAAAAGATATGTGTATTAATATGGTCATTGAACAATTAAAAGGTCTTATTTCATTTTTTGAAACATATAGAGAAAATGGATTTGAAAATGCATTTATTTCTGCCAAAGAAATTGCTTCTGAAATGGATGTAGAGCCTAAGTTTCGTAAAAAAAAGCAATTTGATGAAAATATTGAGAATGAAGTTATTAAATCACCTCAAGAGTCATTTAGAATTGATTATTTTTATATATTGTAGATAAAGCAATTACCACACTCCAAAATACATTTGAACAATTTAAAATATATGAAGATATTTTTGGTTTTTTATTTAGTATTAAAAATTTAAAGTTATTGGATTGTGTACTTTTAAAAGAAAAATGCTTAAACCTTGAAAAATATTTGAAACATGATAATTTATTGGATCTTGATGGCTTAGATTTATTTTCAGAATTAAATATCTTAAAGGAGATTATAGGATTGGAAAATGATAAACCAA
>Ga0209489_104173_pt1 | contig 26920 bp, 18 predicted proteins | sample SiratrowhiteBW_FD_187527 | JGI IMG/M metagenome (GOLD analysis project Ga0209489, IMG submission 187527) | Root nodule microbial communities of legume samples collected from California, USA - Siratro white BW (SPAdes) (version 2) | ecosystem: Host-associated > Plants > Roots > Nodule | place... | reverse complement strand
TTTTTTTTTTTTTTTTTTTACTTGCAATAAAAACGTAGATTATTATGTCAATGTTCTTGAATAGAATTCTGAATATCTCTTAATTAATTAATAAGAATAAAACATGTACTAAAGATAAAAAAGTTAAACGACCAAACAGTTTTTTTTAAACTTGTAAGTTGGTCTTTTAAGTGATGCAAAAAATTAAGGGGTAAAATTATCATATCTAGTGTCAACCTTCTTGTATATTAGATGAACAGGTTTACGTGATTAATAATATGGTATGAAACAATTTGAGAGGTAAACTATAAAGTAATGTTTTAAAATAATTTTGTTTTTGTTTTCGAGTCTGAAAAATTTAGTAAAGGAAAAAAGTAACATTGAATTTATGCGTTTTAGTTATAACCACTGTACTTCAATATCGAAATAAAAATTTAAGTCAAAACTCCATTGTTAACAATGTGACAAAGAACAAGGAAGGTAGGAGAAAGGAGATCATTGTACTCGAAGGAACAGTCATTCAAACCACTACTACAGTGAAAGGAGAATAATGAAAAAAGAAAAATAAAAAAGATGTTTCAAATAGAGTTAAAATTGTCTTTCTCAAATTAAACACATATTAGTTATGTCAAGTAAATTTTCAATAACATGTACTTTTAAAATCAAATTATTCAAAATTATAAGACTTAAAAATCCACTTTTAAATTGAAATTTTTTTTTATATTTGGAGGAATAAATAGAGGACTTAAAATATTAATTTTACATTCATGGGGAGTAAAAAAAACCACTTTTAAATTTGGAGACTAAAATAAAATTTTATCCATATTTTAAAGACTAAAAATACTTAAGCCAAAAAAGATTTAAAATGAATTTTTACATAATTTCTTTAGTAATGTGTCATTTCTGGGTAAATTTCTCAAACTAGTGTAATTTTTTTTGAAATTTCCAAAATGGTTTATTTTTTATTTTATTTCCGCATATGGATAAATTGTGCAGAGATTGCACTATGTCATTGTGAATAAATTGTTCTATTATTCAATTCAAGATATATGAATTCGTGAGAAGATAACACAATTTAGTTAAAGGAATAAAATGGTGAAATAAATGTATGATTTTAATTAAGTAATTAATTGATTAATTGAAATCGTTAGGCTACTGAAGAGTTTAGGATAATTAATTCTTCCACCTTTCCTCTCCTATCTTTTATTGTTATATTGGGTTGTGCATATAAAATTAAATTATAATTAATGCATATTGATAAAACTCTTTTGGAAATTTTGATGAAAATGAAAATGTAGTCATTAAAATTAATTAATTGTCATTTAAATAATTAAAATAAATGTGAAATTAATTTGAATGGAAGAATATGAAAAAAAGTTACTTGTTTTAATTTGAATGGTTTATATATAGAAAAAATATAAATTATTTGAATTGATTAATTTTTAAAATTTATTTACATTTTTTTCCTTCTTAAAAGTACTTACTTGAACTCTTTTTTTTCTTTTATAAAAATTCTGAAACTTATTTATATTTTTATAAAATATTGCATTAATGATTATTTTTATAAAAGAAAAAAAATTAGATTGGAAGTCGTTTTAAGAAGAAAAAAAATTTAAATAAGTTTAGAAATGTTTATAAAAGAAAAGAAAAAAAGCAGTAGTTTGAGAATTTTTATAAAATTACAACAATAGTTATTTTTATAAAAGAAAAAAAAAAGCATAAGTAGTTTTGAAAAAGAAAAACATATAAATAAGTTTTAGAATTTTTATAAAAGAAAAAAAAAGAGTCAAAGTAAGTACTTTTAAGAAAGAAAAAAATGTAAATAAATTTAAAAAACTAATCAATTTAAATAATTTAAATTTTCTTTATATATAAACCATTCAAATTAAAACGGATAACTTTTCTTCATATTCTTTCATTCAAATTAATTTCACATTTATTTTAATTACTTAAATGACAATTAATTAATTTCAATGACTACATTTTCATTCTCATCAAAATTTCCAAAAGGGTTTTATCAATATGAATTAATTCTAATTTAATTTTATATGCACAACCCAATACAACAATGAAAAATAGGAGAGGAAAGGTGGGAGAATTAATTATCCTAAACTCTTGCAGTAGCCTAAGGATTTCAATTAATCAATTAATTACTTAATTAAAATCATACTTTTATTCCACAATTTCATTCCTTTAACTAAATTGTGTTATCTTCTCACGATTTCATATATCTTAAATTAAATCGTGCAATAATAGAACGATTTATTCACAATAATATCGTGCAATCTCTGCGCAATTTACCCATATCAGGAAATAAAATAAAAAATATATCATTTTGGAAATTTCAAAAGAAAAAATACACTAGTTTGAAAAATTTGCCGTCATTCCTGATATGAATATGGTAGTCTTGCCAACATGGTGTGTAATATCGTTAGTGGTAAAATATCAAGAAGAACATTTTGTAAAAATAAAATACTAAAAGCAATTTTAAATTTAAAAGACTAAAATATTACTCAAATTTGAGACTAAACATGTATTTAATTTTCTTAAAATATTGAAAACTTAAAAAAAAAGTTGCATGGTGTAAACTATAAACATAATTTTTTATATTTAAATCCTTTTAGTTTTGTTAAAAAACATTGAGATTTTTTTTTTAAATTATTAGAAATGATAAGGATACACGATAAGAAAGAAAACTAATGTATAATGCAATGTAATTAGTATATAATTTTATCTTAAACAAATTCTTAAAATAATATTTTTATTTTATTTTAAATCTTAAACTCTAAATGTAAGTTGATTTTATTTACTAAAATACACATTTTTACTGTTTATGTTAAATTCTGACTATAAATAATAAGAAGGTCAGTTTAATAAATACTGTACACAAATGGATTTACTTGGCTAATTTTTTTAAAATAATGTCATTTAGGGAAAACATTCATCTTTAAGCATGTGGTTACAGTTTAATTTTTTATTACTATGGAAGAAAAAAATTAAATTTTTGTTTGTAGTGAATGTGTGACGAAGGATAAAAGAAAAGTGATAGAAAATTACTATTATAAGATTATATTTATTTATTTTGTGTGATCACATATTTTTCTTTACATTATAAAGTTGTATAAAATTATAATTGTATAGTTTATAAATTCTACTTCAGTAACATTATCATTTAACTACTATATTTTTTTTCAGCAATAATAACTATGAATTAAAGTTTTTTTTAAAGAAAAGTGATAGAAAATTACTATTATAAGATTATATTTATTTATTTTGTGTGATCACATATTTTTCTTTACATTATAAAGTTGTATAAAATTATAATTGTATAGTTTATAAATTCTACTTCAGTAACATTATCATTTAACTACTATATTTTTTTTACAGCAATAATAACTATGAATTAAAGTTTTTTTTTCTGGGTAATTACTAACAATTTTCTCTTCAAGTTCTTTTCTTCTCTGCCTTCTTTGTCAATCGAACCAATCCCAGAACTGGACGATAAACATGCATTTTGAGCGCTTCAGCACCTGGTTTGCATTTCTCTACAAAGGACACAATTAACAAACTTCTTCATTTCAGAAATCCAAGTTAAAACTCGTACAAATTCAAATTCACATTCACATTCAAATTCAATTTCTCCAATCGGCGAGACCGAGATAACCAGATCTCGAAGCACCCCTTCTCTCTCGCGTTTCGGAGAGGGGAAAGGGGAAGTAACCACACAAGATCACAGAAGAAATGTCTCGAATCTTCGAGTACTTCGTGGTATGCGGGATCGGACCGGAGATTCGAACTATTGACGGAAGCAAGGGCTACCATGGCCCTGGTTGCATGTACCTTCCTTCTCTTCTCGATCAGTATCCTCCTCCAAATCACGCTCTCTATCCTCCGCCGCCGCCTCAGCTTTCCACAGTAAGCAACGAACCACAGAGATAGCGTCCTTCGCTTTTTCGACAACGATTTGGAAGTCTTCTTTACGTGTTATTATTGCGTTGTTGAATTGCATTGTTTTCAGTTTGACCTGATGCGTGTCGTTGTTGCTTTCAGTGTGTTTTACCCGCCGGCGTTGAATTCTACTCGTCAGGATTCGATTCCAATGATCCTTCCTCGTTTCCGCGGAGCTATCCGATTGTTTTGACCGGTATGCTTGTGTGCTTGCGCTATTAAATCTTCAATTTACCTTTAGTTGTTGTTTTAGTTTCTGTGGAAGTGTGAGAGGAAGTTAGACACTGTTTCTAGAAGCTTCCTGCAGAGGTGGTTAACTAAGACTACTTGATGAACACGAGGAGTGTGGTCACGGTGAAGCGTAAGAGATTAGAGATTGTGCATATACTACAATGTTCTAATACTCCAGACTGAGGTATTAGCTGAGTTGCTCTGTTAATTAAGGAGATGTCACAATGTACGTATGCGGAAGCGAGTGGCGATGGAGTGTGTTATTACTGATAGAATTTTTCGGAGATTATAGTAAGAAAGTAGAGAATCTGGAACTCAGTAAGGCTCCCCCAATCTCCGCGTATTGGGAAAGAAGTCACATTCTGGGTACCAGAGAGAATCCATTAACAGAGACATGAGCAAATTTAATCCTGGGCAAGTAGAGGTTCTTAAAATGTAGGCATTATGCTTTAGCCAAGCAAACTGAGAGAAATTGTTCCAAAGTGAATGGGTACATATGATACACCCAGTATTCATCCATCACACCGTAACACTTGTTCCAAATCAAAGCAGCCACCTTATAACGTATAGTAATAAACTGGCCCCTTGTTTTGACGTCAAATCTGCAAAATATTTTAACATTTTACATTTCCCTTTAGTTCTTCTGTTGCTTTCACAATTTTAACTTCGTATATTTTTTTAAGTTGTGAGTTGATATTTCAAGAAGTTTGTATATTTTTGTTGCTTGGATCATTGTTAGCTCTCTCTATAGGTGTTATTTTCCGATACCATATTTAACTTGAAAATTTCATACAGAGGGTGATGGATCAAAAATCTATGTCAGCTGCATTTCTTTCCGGGATCTAGTTTGTGAGGATATTGCAGAGGCCTATCGGATACAGGCAAATTCATATGCTGACAAATGCATCTGTCTGGTTTCACGCTTGCCAAGTTTCAGCGTATTAAGAAGTGCTCTAGAGGAAATATTTAATCTCTGTTTTTCCTCGAAAGGAAGTAGGTATGTGTGCCATAGTGGCAATAATTTCACCTGCTTTGTTAAGGATCCAGCTGTTGACATTGTAACGACCTTTGTTTATGTTCTGTACAGTAGATGATAAGTATAGCCAATTTCAACTCTTTTGAAAATCAGCACATAACTCCCTTTAATCATTTTCCCTCTTTTTAAATGAACATGTAACTGTGAGCTTTGCTATAGGTGTGCTTCATGCATGTGACTGAGTTTTTCCCAAGATTAAATGTGAAAATGCATCGTGTTCTGTTTCTATTGGTTTTAATGTCCCAGCTCTACAATAATTTCAGCAAGCCACTATGGGATGTTATAGCACATATGGTGTCCAGTGTGCCGTTGCCAACTCCAGGGAAGGAACGAGTTCTGTTTGCTATTGAGAGTTGTTTGCTTTCTGTGGAGGCTCCACCTAATGATTGGCTCCCCCATGCTGATGTACAATCTCCTCAATCCTTTTTCTTGGGTTTATTTGATGTGTGCTTCAGCTTCATAACTTCCTTAGCTGACAACTGTCCTAAATTTCGTGGAACAGATATCATTTCTGCCTATAGTGCAGTGCTTGGATGTTGACAACTTAGTGAGACTTTTTACAGCAGTGTTGCTTGAGAGAAGGATTTTGCTTCGAGCTAACAAGTATTTTTCTTTTTAAGAATATTGAAGTCTGTTCCTTTTTTGGTCAAGATTGGCCTCTTTGGCAGCAATGTGCCTGTTCCTTTACTTCCATGGAAACTATCATAAATTTCATATTAATAACAGCTGACACTGTGAAGCCAAAAGTAAATCTTACTACATGTGTACAACTTCTACCTGTGTTTGCTATGCTTCATAATGACAATACAATTTACATTTTGCATTCCCCCGATATCAAATCTTTGGTATTTTTGACAAGCTGAGCAGTCTGACAGGTGCATTTGATGTAATGGTGTCAAAGAGATCCATTTTGATGTTTACGCCTTAGTGTACTTTATCAATATTTTAGCATGGTTTCTTTTAGAGAAATTAGTGTTAAGGACCATTTACTACTGGTTGATCATAATTCTCCCTCATTCATTTATATCTTAGTTGTCTGGTAAATTGTCATTTAGATTTTATATTAACTCAGTTTGTAAAATGATTGTTTAGTCTGTATTTTACTTTGGCAGGTATTCACTTCTTACACTTGCATCAGAGGCCATTTGTCACTTAATTTACCCTTTCCGATGGCAGGTGAGATTTAAAAATCTTTTTCAGACTTGGCATTAGTTTTTCCTATAGTTCTATACTCCATTTTTTTCACTTTACGTCTTTTTTAATTCAACACTGAATATTGTATGATAGATGGCTAGATTACAATAAGAAATCATGTGGATTTTGATAATTAATGCATAACAACACATTGAATAGAAACACATTTAGATTGATACATGTGATAAGTCATTGTCTAGGTATGTGATCCTGAATGTATATGAAATGTAGTCTATGAAAAAAACCCTGACTGGTACAACGAGCATTATACAAATTAAACATACCAGCAAGCCTGAAGAATGATAGGACATTGTTTTGTAGGTACTATCATACATAATAAAAGTCCCCAAATATGTGATAGGTATAGACAGTAAATAAATGTAATTTATAAATAATAGATTAATTGTAATAATTGAACTTAGCAACATGCACGTTAGTAAATACCAGCAAGTGGTTAAGAATGTTGCAGATGATTGGTACAGGCTGTAGTGTTAAATTCTTTTCTGTTCTCCTCTGTTTTGACCACCTCTCTTCTTGACAAATTTTCCACAACATCCATTCTTCTTGTGATTGTCACCACTAAAATTTCTGATTTGAGAGCCTACTAGAACCTTCACCAGAATCTTTCTTTGTTCTTCCATTTTCCCTTGTTTTTTCCACCCCAACCATCATTTCTTCCAAATGTTTGTGCTTGCAAAGCCTGATTGCAGCTCTCTCAGCACTCCTCTCAAGAAGCTTTTGTTCATGAGCTTCAAGAGAATTTTGCACCTCCTCCACCTTCATCTTTTTAAGATCCTTCGATTCCTCCATTGCCAACACGACATGATAAAATTGGGGAGCCAGAGTACTTGAAACCTTCTCAATTAGTTGCTGATCTAAAAACATCTCATCACAAGCTTTCTTTGAGTTGACTAATACTTGAATTCTATTGAAGTAATCTCCTACTAATTCTTGATCAGCCATGGATAGCAACTCATATTGTCTTCTAAGGGATTGAAGCTTCACTTTCTTGATTTTATCAGCACCTCCATATGACTTGTTCAGAATATTCCAAGCAGCTTTGATTGAATTTGCCGAAGATATCTTCTCAAAATTGGCAGAACCTACACATTGACGGATCAAGAAGAGAGCTTTGAAATCTTTCTTCTTAGATTCCCTGTGAAGTGCCCTCTGCACCTTTGTAGTACCTTCCCCCAGTTCTTGCACAGTCTTTACAATTACCAACACTTCTTGGAAACCAAAGATTACACCCATTTTGACACTCCATTGATTAAAGTGTTTGCTATCAAGAATTGGCAAGTTGGTAGGAAAAAACCCATTAGAAGTTATCATGATTCACTCTGAACCTTGCTGAATTCCACACCAAAAAGATTTGCAAAACAAAAAGAAAACCCACATAGGAAGGGTTTCTAACACAACAGAATACCTCACAAGCTTAGTGGGCTTCACACGCAGGTCCCCAATCAAAATAGCTCTAGATATCACTTGTTAGAACGCACACTAAACACACTCATAACAGAGAAGAAAAGGGAAAGAGAACAAGGGATATGGTAACTGAATCTGAAATTTTACATTTCACACACATGTATCACAATGCATCATTACTATTTATAGAACTATTATAAACAGTTAGTCAAGAGGCCACTAAATACCTAACTAAATACAACACTAACTGAATTATCTACAACAATTAATAGAAATAAATAAAATACATATTAGGATTTTTTTTTTTTCATTAGAGGATTTAATTTTGCTTTTAATTGATCGTTTGATAATTTTATCAATAGAAAGAATGCATCTGTTTTAGATTTGGAATGTTTTTAATTTGTTTTATAAAGAAGTTTGTTTATGTTAAGATATATATATATATATATATATATATATATATATATATATATATATTTTATTTCTTATACATTCTAGATATATGTTAGGAAGAACTTCAACAATTGTTTCAAATTTGGAATTCTTTTCATAGGTATACTTAGTAGAATTTGGACTGCTTATTTGCTTTTAATTGCCTTTGTTCATGATAAATACACTTTAGGCAGTAATTTTGTTTTGAATTGCTTTTAATTTTTTTTAGATAATTCTATTCATAGTTAAGTAAGGATTTATAATATTTGGATTTTGGTGGAGAAATTAATTATTATAAAATAGTTGAAGTATGACAACTCAGATTTATTCATTCTTTAAGAAAATAGAACCGATTTTACCCTACTGTTGCGTCATAAACTTCAGAAATTTCACCACAAAGTCATAAACTTGATGAAATTATTTACTAGTACGTTTAATTACATAAGATATATAATATTTTTTAAAATTAAATCCTACACAATTATTGTAAAAATTGCTAGTCATTATTGATTACCCCCTCCCCCCACCTTTTTCTCTTCTGTATATTTAGCATCCCCTATGGAAAGATTATTGTTCTGCCTGTGTGCATATCATATATTAATGTTGACTCACTTCTAATTCCTCTTTCTTGGGTCTTTTTTTTTTGCTTTCCTCAAGCATGTATACATTCCGTTGCTGTTTTTCAGTGGAGTAGATTATATTGATGCTCCTACACCATATATGATGGGGCTCCATTCAGGTGTTGATATTTCTGCTCTGGCAATGGATGGGGTTAGTCATTCTTTGTCTTGTTCCTTGTCATCACTGTCACTTATTTTACAGAATTCCAGTTTGTAGCCAAGTTTATTGTACCTTGTGAATTTCATTTAGTTTTTGACCTCTACTTAGTGGTAATATTTTGATTCTTTATTTGATCAAAGGTATTCTGTCATAGCTAATGATTTGCTATTTTGAATTGTGAACTGATGAATACGAAGAATATTTTAAGAGTAAAAGTCATGTGAATTTTTATTTGCTGAAAAAGAAGGTTGTCGTTTTAGGTTGGTAGTTCTTCTTATGATTCTTATTTTATTTTATTTTTGTAACTGTTTTGTTTTGTTAATTTAGAGGTTGGAATGCATGTGAAATATTCTTTTTGTTTCAAATGAATGCTTAGCTTTGATAATAATGTTGTATTTTAACCTTCTGTAGGTTGTTGTTGTGGATCTTGAGTACAACCTCATCACTACCTCAGAGGAAATTCCTCCTATTCCTGAGCCAGAATTCAGCATTTTGCGTGGTGAAATAATGAAGCTAATATATCCCAATGTAATTGGAATTGATGAGATGAAGTCTGGAATATACCGTCCATCTGAGCATGATTCTAAACTTAGGGCTAAGCTATGGGGAGAGGAACATGACCTTCAGCTAAGGTGATGTTTGGATGCTAGAGTATTTACTGCTTTCCATGAGTTGCATATTTACGATCCTCGACATCTCTTTGGGTTTAGAGTTAATTGAACCTTTTGTTCCTCTATTTTTTGTTGAAATTAAAATTTGGTCTCAATTGTTTTTTGTAAACTTAACATCCAAATTTTAATGGAAATTCTGACATCGCACTCTACTGCACTGTCACATCAGCATTTCTGTTGAATATTGAACACCAATTTAATGGATGGGTCAAAGTTTCAAAATTAAAATAGTGGGAGATCAAATTCATAAAAAAAAATGGCAGGATCAAATTCAAATTTCATGATAGTAGTGAACCAAAAATACAATTAAGCTTCGAATTTATGACATGTAATCCAGCAAAAAGATGCTACTGGACCAATAAATTGTTGGTTGATTTGTGCTTTCTATTGAATTCAATGTGACTAATCCTCTAATAAAATCCATCCTCAAAATAGACTTCAACAATTATGAGGGGAGGTAATAAATTTTTCTGTGCGCATTACATTCTTCAGTAGCAAACTAAACATGTTGGTTGCACATAATTAATCTCTAGTCTGATGTGTTTTTTTTTGTCATTGTGTCTTGTACAGGATGATATTCCTTAAGTTCTTTGCAACACTTTTAAGTGGTTATCGCAATTTCTTAGTATGACCTTTTCTTTCTTGCTTCAGTGATTTGTTTTTTCAATCTTCCATAGCACAACATTTTTTGAGCTTTGAATATGTTTGTCATCAGGAAAATAGTGCCACTCAAGTCTTCAACACTCAAGCTTTTTTGAAGAAGCGGTCCCGATCTACTAACCAACCACCAGAGCCCATGGTAAATTTTGGATTATGTCATGGATTGTGTTCTCCATTAGCAGTAATGGCAAATAAGAATGGCTTAAATGATCCTAATCATGATTGAATTTCTTTACTGATTATGATAGTTTGATACAGTCTCATATGATGTATTGGGGTGAGCGTTAGCAAGCTTGAGTAGTTGATGGTCTTGATTTTATAAAATTAATTTTGGTTAAAAGTGAGATGATCCATGTTTGGAAACTTTAATCTAAAAGGTGTGTTTGTAGTAAAACACTAAATCTTAATATGATATTCTCAACGCAATGCAAATGCTACCATTTTACACGTATTGGCAAATATAATTCGAAGGTCCCACATCACATACCTCCTTGAGTTGCAACTTATATATCTATTCCGCAACTACACGTACGTAGTGCCAATTAACTTTAAGATGGATTTAGCAAACATATCTTTAGGAATTAAAGCAATTCCGGTTTGAAAATATCCAATAATTTGTTTTTTCATAATCATGTTTAAAAGCATTGAACCCATGTTTGGAAGCATCCAATGCTTTTTCCATACATTATGATTGATGTCATATTGACGATTCCACCATGTAGCAAATAGATTCTCTTTTCCTGAGTTATGACTGGAATGCTAATTTATTTGTCATATCATCAGTGTAGACTTTCTCTTTTTTTATAATAATTCCAAATTGATTTTTACAGATAGCTCAGTTCCTTGACTCTCATGGCTTCTTGGATTATTTGGAAAGAGGAGTAGGTTCTGATGAAAACAACAATAATCTGCTTGACAAGCTGCAAGATGCAATCGGAAGGGGTCAAAACCCTATGTCAATTCTTCCTTCACCCCCAGTAGAAACTGGGATTTTAACAGTATCAGATTCTGATATTGGAATATCAGGTGAAATGAATGACTTATAAACAAAATTAGCTGAATGACTTTGTTGTGAATACATGCTAAACTGCATATGGTCATTACTTCTTGTTTTTTCAGGATCTGGGGCCAAATACACTTATGACAAATTCCCTGCAAATATCAGAACAGATGAACAAGAAGAAAAGAGGAAACAGACTCTTGCAGCAGTTAGTAATGCTTTTGAGTACTCAGGAAGGCATACTCCAAGGTAAATAAATGCAAGCAATTGCGGAAAGGGTAAAGGCTGTTTTAAGTTTATCAATATTTCTGTATTGGTGCCAAAAGAATAATCCTGCACATTCTTTTCGGTTATTTCAAAAAGTTTTTTTTAAATGGAATATCTCCCAATATGCCAAATGTTTGCATATACATAAGTATCCATTATCCATTCGAAAAAATCTCAAAGTATGTATTACCTTATGTTTCATGAAGGTAAGGAAGCTTGGGAGTTAATTTGTATAGATGGGCTCAATTTTTATGGGTGTCAGCCAAATCAATTTTGACTTAGGCAAATGCTGTGGTGCCGGTTTGTAGTGCCAAAAGTTTTTGGCTCTTATATAATTATTGTTTTGATAAAAGAACAACGTTAGCAGAGGAAGTGCGGACTAGGAGGATGCTTTATCTTTCTAGAAGCCAAACATAACATAATTCATAAACTAGAAATCTCTTCAACTAAGTGAAACTTGGCTGTCTCTTTGCATGTCCAATAGTGACATATATGTAACTAGCTTGTACTACCTACTACTAGTATAATAGTTGTGTAAATGAGTGACAAAGACCATTTTATCCCACGAAAGAGGTAATGGCTTGACCAATCTAGTGTCCCTCTCCACCAGTCATAGTCCATAGGTACTAAATAATAGGTTATGTTCTAAAAAGTGACCTACACATAAAAATTGAAAAAGCTTGCGTACTAGAAAAATTGAGAAACATATTAGAAATATTTGAAAGCCTTCAATTTGGTCCTCCAAAATCAGTCACCGCTCTAGTCCTTCAAAAGCTTCAGTCACCTAAGGTTTTTTTGTGTCATCACTTCAGTCCTTGTTAATAACAAATATAATGTCATTTTTTTGAGGGATTGATGTGGTGACGTAATCAATTGTATTTTGGTGACAATTTTGTATGGAGTAATACAATGAATGATGATTTAAATATTTGAGAGGCTAATTTGGCTCCAAGAATTTTGTATGGACTAATACAATGAATGATGATTTAAATATTTGAGAGGGTAATTTGGCTCCAATAATTTTGTGAAGGATTAATGTGGTGAGTGATGATGCATATAACTTGTTATTTGGTATTTGGGACGGAATTTGGTGTTTGACAAGCAATACTTTCTGCTTTTATTTATATATTGAATCAATTGATTGCCAGGCTTTCTTGTATGGTTTAACTTATTCTTCTTTCTCTGCTTGTTTCACTCTATCTTACTATTCTTTTCTCTGTGAAGCAGTAAGGATCCTTTAGCAGATAGTCTTAGTCCACTCGAGAGAGCTGTAAGTTAAAACTACCAGGATATTACTGCTTCTTGTGTGTCAACAGAGTACAGATTTAAATGGTCCCTAAAATTATTGATTTATTGGTTTCAGGCTGAAAGAGACCGCATGGTGCTAGATATTAAGGTTAAGCTGCAGGTAGCTTCTTGGATCCTTTATATTCATTCCTTTGTGTGTATATGTGTTCTGATAATGGAAATAAATGAAGCGGGTGTGCGGGAGTGAATAGATAACTACCAGATGTTAGTTAGAAATCCAGTTATATAGTTGGGGTTGAGTTAGTTTTATTGTATAACCCTAGGGACTTTGAATTGTACCACTATCTGCTATCTCTTGCTCACAGTGATCAGGGGTTCACGTTGGGTAATGCTCAATATAAGATGTTTCTTTCTATTCTGTCCCAATTCTATTTTGCTTTGATTCTATCACATGGTCTTGAAAAAACGCAAGCTATCTCTATATTGTCTTTTCCATTACAGGGTTTATGGCTGCGGCTTCTTAAACTGGGAGCGACAGATGATCCTCTCTCATCCTTTGAATATGGAACAATACTTGGTATATGTTATGGCACACCTAATTCTTGTTAATATGTAGAGAGAATATGTTGTTTGTTGCCAGACAAATGACTTTGTATTGCAAATCTGGAGAGCCTGCCAAAAAGTGATTGTGTGGTTGGTTTTGCAGCTTTGATTGAATCTGATGCAGAGGGGATTGGCGGTAGTGGATTTGTTGAATGTATAAGGGAGCATATCCATTCGGTTAGTAGCTTTATTTAGCTCACACTGATAGTTATCTATAATCCTGGAATCTTGTAAGTTGAATCTTATGCTGGATCTTTTTACCAGGGTTGGGACTGTCATCTCACTGAAGAACAGTTTATTGCAGTGAAAGAATTGGTAAAAGATGTTATTTCATTTTTGTATTTAACTTTTTAATCCGCCATGTGTTTACACTTGTTGAGAAGAAATAATTTGAATGTATTAAATCTACAAGTGACATTTATTGGTGTAGCAATCTTGATATGCTGCCAAGCAAACTTGAGGCGACTTTTCAACTTGGGTGGCATGCCTACCTTCTTGATTAACATAACCAACCTGTTGCCTGGTATTCTGCCAACTTGATGTGGCAATAACATTTTTCTTTTTACTCTTCGATGACATCTGATAAGGTTATCTCCCATAAAGATATCATGTGTTGAGTTGGACCTCTTGGAAAGCCTCCATTATTGCAATCCGTAAGCTGTCTTAGTTGCAACCTTTGGCGGCTGCTTGATTGCTGGTTTAAGGGTGGTGATTTAGTCTCACATCAACTAGAGATATGATTTATTAAGTGTGGACAGTCCTCACCATTGAAGCTTGCAGGGTTAAAGTTAGCCCTAAGACCTCTTTTAAATCAGTTTTATAAAACCACTTGCCTTTGGTGTGTATGATTGGTTGTGTTGAATCACTGCAAAAACCAATTGATCACCATGGAAATATTGAAGCTACAGAAAGTTGTGCCTTCACGTTGGACAAATAATTGATACCGCTTCACTAAAACACACTAAAAGTCATTTTCCCAGTACAAACACAGCTCAACAGATATAAACAAGATCAAGATTCATAGGACATATATACAATAGGAACCTGTCAAAATCTTAGTGGTAGATTGATCACATGGGTGAGGTTACCAACTGACCATTTGAGAATCTTATCAGTTGTATATATTTCCCTAATTTCTAAGATCAAATCTTATCTTTTAATATTTTCCTTAACTTCTAATTGAGCTCTTTTTAGAGGAAAAAATCTTAATTTTCTTGTCTCTTTTTGAATCCGTTTATTTCAGCTTAAAACAGCTATCAATCGAGCAACATCAAGAAATGACCTGTTGACAATTAGAGATGCTCTTGAAGTTTCTTCTGATATGTATAAGAAAGATAATAATAATGTGCCAGACTATTGCCAACGTCACCTTATCTCTTTACCTATTTGGGAGGAATTACGGTATGCATTACATGTATTATTTCTTCGTGATTTCGTTTTCTGGACTGTTTTATGTTCAACTTGGTTCATGCAACTTCCCCTGCAGATTTTGGGAAGGATATTTTGACTATTTAATGGAACAATCTTCGAACAAGTAAGGATTAGTTTTCCTTTTATTTAATTTTCCTTTGATTTTATGCGCTTTCCTTTATAAACAGATTCCTCACTCTCTACCCCAAGGTAACTTTTTGGTGCTTATAGCTATCTTCTTTTATCCTCCTAATATCTTTTCTGATAGGATAGCTATTGGTATGAGAACTCTTAGAGAGGAGAAAAGGACTTCCTTATAAGGATAGGTTTACATTAGGATACTTATTTGAGTTACTTTTTTAATTTTGTCATGGGTGTTCTTACTAGGGACATACAACAAATGATCCTTACATACATGCTTTTTACAAATGATACATATTTTATTACGAAATCAAAGGAAGGTTAGTTCTAAACATGAGTCATATTTGTTAATAAGTGACAACAGTGCTATCATGTTGTTACATCACTTTGTGGGCTTGACTCATTCTTGTTTCCTCTGTATGTTGTGTGTAACTAACAATTTCTGTGGCCAAAATTGTGGCCATTTGCATTTGTCTTAATTCTCAATCACTATTAGTGTCACAGATCAAAGAACCTTTTACCATTGGAATTAGTGTTATTTCATGCATTTTTGGGGGCAAGCTAACTTCAAGGCCCTAATAATATAATTTGTATTCGTGTATACTTACCTTTCTTACCAGTCCTCAATGTCTCTTGCTTGGTTCATAATTTTTCAGCATGATCCATCTCTTTCCATCACATTTCATAGCCAATCACTTTCTTTATTTTTTAGAAAATGAATTTAAGCCTAACTCGGCCTCTTACAAAGGAAGATTTACACTCATTTATATATTATAATTTAATCATATTTCTAATCGATGTGGGAAAATATTATCAAAAATCCACTATGATGATGTTATGGTGGCAACAACGCGGGTTTTTCATGGCGAACCATTGTGACTGGTTTGGGTGTCAGATATGTGGAACAAACATGGCAAAAGTTGCCAAGTGGCAGCATGACACCCATGCGAAAAGAAGGAGTAGCAGTGGCGCCTATGCAAAAATGAAGGAGTAGCAATGTCACCAGTGCAAAACAATGGAGAAGAAGCCTTGGGTCTGTGTGACCCAACCCGACCCAAGATAGTGAAACCCAAATCTTTCTTCTAGAAAATGAGTTTGGCCATACAACCTGTCCCAAACCAAACATTACAACAGAATATTGACCTAGGCCATCCTGCCCAAATTAAACCAAGACTCTCCATTATTGTGCAGTCCCGCCAACTGCCCACTGCTGACACCATTGTTTCCATTGACTCCACCTTTGTGGCTGCCACTGTGGATTGCAAGTCCACTCTACCCACATTGAACCAACAACTCCTTCATTATGTTTTTTTGTTATTTAAGTTTTGAACTTGAAATGTGTGGTGTTTTAATTTGATTTTATTGCTATAAATTTCTTAGACATGATAATATTATTAGTTATTGATTGTCTTTGGTTATTTTTAAATTACAATTATATTTTTGGATTTTTTTAACTATCTATATGTGTATATATTGTATTTTTTTAATATTATCTATATGTATATATTTTATTTTGTTTATGTCCATGATGCTTCCGTTATTACCTATTATGGCTTCCGATATATTTTCATTAAGGATTTTGATATCCGATATTGATAACATTGATATGGGATCTCTAACACATTCCCTTACTTCGAGAAATGGACATTTCAATCATGAGACTAGATATTTATGGGTGTTCAATAGAGGGTGGCATGATACACCAACAAACCTCGCTAGGGTAGACTTTAATACGATCTTAGAAAGTGAACTTCAAGTCAAACTCAATTTCACAAAACTAACTTGTTAGGTAAGGTTTGCACCTACTTATATACTATAATTTGGTCATATCTCTAGTCAATATGAGATCTCTAATAGTTTTCAATCCAAGGAATCTAAAACTTCAACGGCTTCATTCACTTAAGGAACGACCTCTCCTTCTTAGTTAGTCTCTTGTGCATTGGTTAAGCCAAATAGTAATAACTTCCATATACCTTGGCAGAGAATAACCTAAGAGAGATCAACAATAAGAAAGTTGTTACTTGTGATATTTATTGCCATGCGACAACTATTGGTATTTTACTTAAGAAAAAAGAGATCAATGGGTATGAGGGGATATGTTGATAGTTGTACCAAGACTCTTTTTAAAGTGATAACATTACTTAGAGAAGCCTACATGTAGGAAACTAAGAAGGAAACCTATTTGATTAAGCTTGAGTAAACAAGGAGGAAGGGGTAGAAGAAATTGTTGAGTATTTGAAATTGAAAAAGACATACATCATCAAGTGCAACATCATGTGGCTTTGTTGGTTCTACCAAGAAAGTAAAAGTTGTTAAAAGACCTCATGAACTTAACATTTGTTCAAGAATCCAAAACTAATCATCGTATTAGGAAATACCAAGAGGTAAACAAGTATAGAGGATACTTGTGACAAGGAGATAAGAGCAAGAATTTTTAGTATTGTGGCCTGCATCTAAAAGTTTCGAGCTATCATTAGTAGGAGTTCACACAAAACAACTACTAAAACTCATGACATTGAAAGAGAAAAAGATGGATTCTGAATTGCCATATGCATGGACTTGTAAGAAAACAAGAACCTTGATCAATTTCTTAGTGAATTGTCAATCTAGTTATATTATTGTGAAAAGTGTTGATGCATCTTCTTAGGTGAACACTGGAGAAATTGAGTTGTGAGATAATTTTTTTGTGGAGGTTAGGGAGAACAATGTTGTTAAGTGGAAACCAATAATGGAAGTAATTATCTATTTGTTAGTGGAAACTAAGAATCATTCCGAAGTAATTTTATTTTAAATTTTTTTCCTAATTAATACTTGTTTTTGTTTACTCATTTTAATTTATGAAAATTGGTCTTAGGTAAGTTGTTTCAAGTCATAACACTACATTTGTTGTGAATCCTGTGTGTTTATACATTGTATTGATTTTAGAGATATAAGAAGATTATACATTCAGGGATTATTTTGTATTGATTTTGGGTCAAGAAGATTATACATTCAGGGATAATTTTGTAGGCTTCATTTACAACTTGTATAACTTGGGCATAAGGTGTAACTCGATTCAAAATCAACTTTTAAAGTGAGGATTTTCCTAGCCATCTAAGGTTGCATTCATATGGTAACATGCCACGGGGGAAATCATTAGATGGCCCCAATCTTCCGAGGTTTCCCATTACAAGGAGCTGCTCCTGGTAGTGCAGTCTTCAGTCTTGTAGGCGACAACAACATATTAACACCATAACAATGCTACAAAAACAAACTTAAAAGAGGAAAGTAAATAAATATTTATTTGAGATACAAATTGATGTTTATTTATCCTAATAATATCAAAGATATTACTACAATAGCATCAATGATTGCAACAAAAATTATGTTGTGCAAGTAGGTGTTTATGGATTTGTATTTTTTGCCAGGTCTGCCAACTATGCGTCTTTGGTGACAGCTCAGCTTGTTGTTTTGGCATCACACATGGTATTGTTTTGGCTATATATGTGCTTGAATTTCCTTGTTACCTTTTGTAATTTCATTAAAGTCTTTTGTGCTTTTAATACCGAGCCTCTTTTGCCTGCATGATGAAGGCTGGGCTGGGACTTCCTGATAACGATGCTTGGTACATGATTGAAACAATTGCAGAGAGGAACAGCATTGGATCCAAGCAATTTGTAAGTTGATGCTATTGGGTGTTTAGAACTGTCCAAGTGATGAAAATTACAAGACACTATAATTTTGGATATGTGAAAGTGAGTTAGGGAGAGGCAGATAACAGGCTTCAGTAAATTTAAATCCTTTTATCTTAAAAGTGAGACATTCATGCTACAGGGTGTTGAGACCATAGAAAAACTTTATCAACTAAACTATAGAAAATTACATTGACTTATTTTGATGCATACAAAATAGATGATAGCAACCTATTTGCTTTCATATTATACAAAATCCACCCTTGTGATTGTTTTAAGTGGGTTGAGTGTTTTTGACGTTACTCATGGGAGATTAGTGTTCTATGAAAAAAACCAATAACCTTGTTTGTTATATATTTGATAATGTAGTCTTGCACAAAGAAATCGTGCTCCCCCTCCCCAATTCGAGTGAATTCTTTCCCTTTTTATTATTTAAATGTTCTTGTTCCTGAAAGAATGTGCAATTTAGGCCAATTTTCTATGAATTGATATATTGTCTTTCATTGGTTAAGATGAAGAGCACTTTCCTAGGGCATAAAAAGAATCGTAATACTATGTTTTCTATGTTAATGTTCAGTGTGTTTAGTATTTTTATAATGTAAATGTTAGAAGTCACCAAAAACAATGAAAGAGGTTAACTGTGGAAGTATGGGATTTTATAGTCCTATTTGTCATCATGATTGAATGAGTATTTTGGTACATAAGGCATTTGAGTGAAGATGCAAGTTTGAAGTGAGTTGGCATAGTTAATGTAGAACTAAAGATGTACTGTTGGAATTGATGCTAATTTTCGATAAAGACTTTAAAGGACAAAGGAAAAAGGTGGTAGGAAATCAACATGCAAGTTTGATTACTGTGGATTCTAAGAAGGATAATTTCAACTAATACATCATTTCGGCTATTCGTACAAGCAAATAAAATGCTAACAAAAGAAACCGTAGTATGTGTTGGAGATATACCTCTTTTCTATTTTTTCAAACTTCACCTGATTATGGATTTCTAAGGCTTTTTTGAATTTACATGTTTTTCATTACTTAGACCATACAATTCTCACAAGCTGGATTTTTGCTCTCAAGAATGTACCTTTCTTAAATATTCAACTTCTCACAAGGGCTATAAATGTTTGCCTCCTTCTAGCAGATTATACATATCTTAAAGATGTTCTTTTCAATGAAACTAGGTTTTCATATCCTGAACTCTTCTCACCTATTTTACAACAACCTTCTTCACCAATCATTTCATCTGGTGTCTTTATCTTCTACTACACCTTTATCCACAGAACCTCTGTAACCACCTACATCTCTTGCATCCTCTTCATTAGCTTCTCCTTCCCCATCTAATTCTTCAAATGTTTCTCATGCTAAAAGTTCTCCACCTTCTTGATCTCCCAATACCCACCCTATGAAAACGAGACCAAAATCTAGTATTTTGAAACCGCATACTCGCCCCCACCTCACTTATTGCCAATATTGAACCTAAAACCACCAAACTAACCCTTTGTGATACACATTGGTTCTCTGCTATGAAAGAAGAATTTGTTGCTTTAAAACGCAATGATATTAGGACTCTTGTTCCTCTTCCTACTCACAGATCTGTCATAGGATGCAAATGGGTTTTTAGAGTAAAAAAAAATCCTGATGGTACTTCATAGAGATTAAAAGAACAGCTGGCTACTATGGGTTTTAATCAACAAACTGGGTTTGATTTTACTGAGACTTTTTCACCAGTTATTAATCCTATCTCTATTCGGATTATTCTTACATTGGCTCTTACTTACAAGTGGTCTATATTTCAGTCGGATGTTCATAATGCTTTTCTCAATGAAGAAGTCTGTATGGTTCAGCCAGCAGGTTTTGAAGCTGCTGATACTTCTCTTGTTTGTAGAGTTCATAAAGTTATTAATGACCTTAAAAAAATCCGCATGCATCCTTCTTTATTCATCTAGTCATCAATCTTTTGTTGTGTATTGTTGGTATATGTTGATGACATCATTATCACATGCAACTCTCCTTCCTTCAACATCTTATTCAGAAAATGGATTAAGAATTTTCTCTAAAACAGCTTGGTAATCTTGATCCTTCCTTCAGTTGACTCAGACTAAAATACATTGAGGACTTCTTGCCAAGACCAACATCTCTTCTCCCATGATTTTAGGCTGTAAACTTTTTAAACTGGGTTCTGATTTATTGTCTGATCCATCTTTTATATATCTTTGGTGGGTGCCCGTCAATATCTCGCTATTACTCAATCACAAATATGTTTCTTAGTTAAAAAAGTCTGTCAATTTATGTCATCTCCTCTGGAATCTCATTGGAGTGCTGTAAAAGGAATGCTTTGACAGCCGAAAGGAACTCTTTACTATGGTATACAAATTATTCTAACTGTTGCTAGTCAAACTGTAATGATTAAAGCTTTTTGTGATGGAGATTGGGTGCTGGCCATATGATCATCAGTCCTACCTCTGGAGCTGCAATATTTCTTGCTCTTACTTTGGTTTCATGGTGGTTTCATAGGCAAACAGTTGTAGCTAGATCCTATACAGAAGCAGAATATCGAAGTCTTGCCTCTGCCACCACTGAACCTCTTTGGATTCAAACACTACTTAGTGAACTTGCTATCCCTCATTGTGTTCCAGTTGTTTATTGTGAAAATCTTAGTGCTGATAATCTTTGTCACAATCTCATTCTACATGCCAAGACAAAGCACATTGAACTAGATATTTTCTTTGTTCGAGAGATAGCACTCGCTAAGCAACAGATTGTTAAACATGTTCCTGGACATGAGCAGTGGGCGAATATTCTTACTAAACCTCTATCTCGTACAATATTTCTTTTTCTTAGTTCCAAGCGCATAGAGGTTGATCTACAAGTTGTATCTCATCCACCTTGAGCTTGTGGCAGATTTTAGAGATATTTCTCTTTTCTGTTTGTTGTCCATTGTAAATGATTTTTCTGTTCTCAGTTACTGCTAACTATTTATAATTCTCTGATCTATAAAACGAGTTTTCTTTGTCTTGTGAATGTTTCTTTGTTTATGTATTATTTTATATATTTTTCTAGATTTTATGTGCTTGAAAATTTGCGCTCACATAATGAATAATTCCTTATGTGATTGATTCAGATAAAAATCAGAGGGTTCTTATCTCATATCCAGCAATTACGTAATGGATACTGGGGAATCTCCTCAATAAAGGCACAGTCGGTGTTATCACTTGCAATGCCATCCCCACATTCTAAAGACGTGAAAGATGAGAACCAACAACCGACTGAGGCAACAGGTGTTGGTAGAAGCTGGGTGCAGAGTATGTTTACCAGAACTAATACAACTAGATCCAGCTCATTTAGCCGTGTTCGTAGATGGACGTCTGATGGAGGCAACCCAGGTACTTAGTTTTTGAACGAAGTGCCACTATCATTAAGTTTTAATTCTTGAATAAACTGTCAAAATCACTTTACTACTTAATAGTTCTAGCTACAAATGATAATGGGACTCCTCGCAAACAAGATCTGTTGAGTGGTGGCCAGAAAAAGCTTCAAACCAATGTTCGCACACTTAGGGGTCATAATGGTGCAATTACTGCTCTCCATTGTGTTACAAAAAGGGAAGTGTGGGATTTGGTGGGTGACCGTGAAGATGCTGGTTTCTTCATTAGTGGAAGCACAGATTGCTCAGTAAGTCTCAATATTTATGATGTGGAAATATGGAATTACCTGGTGACAAGATGTTTCATTGCCTTCTGAATGAAAGAGTTGATATGCTGGGCTTGTGCAAATTTCAGGTTAAGATCTGGGATCCTAGTCTTCGTGGTTCCGAACTCAGGGCAACTTTAAAAGGGCATACTAGGTTCTCTCTCACTGTTAAATTTCCTGTATGGTTTGTCAACTTTTTTTGAAGTAGTAATAATGGGCAACCTTGCTTCTTCTTTAAATGTAGAACTGTTCGGGCCATAAGTTCGGATAGGGGGAAGGTGGTGTCAGGATCTGATGATCACTCTGTTTTGGTGTGGGATAAGCAGACGACTCAACTACTAGAAGAGCTTAAAGGCCACGATGGACCGGTATTTTTATTTAAAATTATTTTAGTTTGTGCTACTATAAACAGTATATCGATGTAAATTTTATATATATATATAAAATGGAGAATTGAAACTTAATTCAGTCAGCCAACTTATGATGTAGGTCAGCTGTGTGCGCACGCTCTCAGGGGAACGGGTGTTAACTGCATCCCATGATGGCACTGTGAAGATGTGGGATGTAAGAACTGATAGATGTGTTGCAACTGTTGGTCGTTGCTCTAGTGCTGTTCTATGCATGGAATATGATGACAATGTGGGAGTATTGGCTGCTGGTGGAAGAGACGTGTATGTTAAAAAAAAACAATGTTGGAGACCAAGATTTCCTTGTGCAATTCAGTTATTTGTCATACATTGTTTATCTAATGCTTGACCTGCTGCTTCCATTACAGGGTTGCTAACATATGGGACATCCGTGCTAGTAGGCAGATGCATAAACTTTCAGGACACACACAATGGATACGGTAAGTAAGAAAAACACATTCTTACTCTTCTACTACCGTATGTTTTTACAAACTAATTCGTGATCCTATACAAAAATAAATAAATAAAAATTGCAGGTCTGTAAGAATGGTTGGTGACACTGTGATCACTGGTAGTGATGATTGGACGGCAAGAATATGGTCTGTCTCCAGAGGAACCTGTGATGCTGTCCTAGCTTGCCATGCGGGGCCAATATTATGCGTTGAATATTCCTCTTTAGACAGAGGAATAATTACAGGTGCGTCTTCCCCAATTCTTTCTTGAGCTTTTATCTAGAAGTTCTTACTAAAATGTTAAATTTCATTTCAGGGTCCACTGATGGCCTGCTACGTTTTTGGGAAAATGATGATGGTATGGCAGTTCCTTCATTGTTACAATGTATTTTCATTCTTGACATTTAAATTCTGTTTGATTTGGGTAAGTACAAACTATTTAAGGTTGCAATTGCCCAAGAAGCCCCATCTCAGAGTTTTCTTTGGTGTGCTTACTCTGCAATTATTCATTAAACTAAATATCTAATTGTTTAATACTACCATTGCATTTCTGCTCCGCGTATATGGTGTCTGAATCTTAGCACAAATTAAAGCAAATCGTTTTTACAACAAATGCATAAGAAGCCTATGTCATATGGTAGAATGTTTCAGAGTTGGTGTCACACCATGCTAATCTTCTCTGCATAGTCAGACGGCGTTTGAGATCTCCTGCTAACGTACTAATTGGCTGTACAGGAGGCATACGGTGTGCAAAAAATGTAACAATTCACAATGCTGCCATATTATCTGTCAATGCCGGAGAGCACTGGTTAGGCATTGGAGCAGCTGATAATTCTTTGTCGCTCTTTCATCGGCCCCAAGAAAGACTAGGTGGCTTTTCTGGTGCTGGGTCCAAGATGGCTGGGTGGCAGCTTTACAGAACACCTCAGAAAACAGTTGCTATGGTATATAGTTTATTACCTCTTTTGTTCATATAATTCCAAGTATATATGTGTATATATTGCTGTTTCATGAACCCAAAATACTTACTGTCCAAGATTAAGTTCTGTTTTATATGGTGATAAATTTCAAGATAAACTTTAGTGCCTAGCTTATACACAATTTTTCTTCATAGAACTTCTATCAGTATCATTACTACCGTTCCTGTTATTTTTCGGGGTGTTATTAATCTGAGTCAAATAATTAGTTTTGGAGAACATGCCTGAGGAAGCTCATTTTTTTCTTCAAACACAGCACTGCAGTTTTTTTCTTCAATTTCTTTGGCTAAATTCAAAATCTATTGTTCTTATCTTTATGAAACTTTGCCATGTAGGGACAACTCTTTTCACTCGTAAATTATGGCTTACTGAAAATTATTGTTGATTATTTTAATTGGCATCGGTTACTTGATGAGTGTTTTGGCCAGCTAAGGTGCATCTGTGACTGGAGAATGTTATTGTATACCTGTTGTTATCTCCATTTGTTATTGGTTGCTTTCCTGGGTTGATTTTGGTCGTATTATGACATCCAGGTGAGATGTGTTGCTTCAGACTTAGAAAGGAAAAGGATATGCAGCGGTGGTCGCAATGGGCTTCTAAGGCTGTGGGATGCAACCATTAATATTTGAGCTTGTTCGGTTAATGCATGTTCACGTTTGTAAATTGTAATAATTTTATAGGTGAAAACGAGGTACTTAATGAAGAGGGGGGTTTCCTCCAACATTTTGTTTATTTCCCTTATAGTAAATATAATGTGCAAGATATGTCTGACAGCCCAAGTTGCGAAAACTAGTAATTTTGTGGTTTAGTGGTTGTTGTACCTGAATCTACATACTGCGAGGAAGAACAAATTTTGTGTGGATAGATTTAGCAATATTGTCTGTAATTAAGGCCGCAATTGATTTTGCAATGAACATTTGTTTGCTTCTACATAACAACATTCTCGGTATGTTTGATTAATTGGAATTATGGTATAAAACAAACCTCTCATTAAACACCTCAGGCTTCGAAAATCTAACGGTTTGCGGAGTTTCGTGTAAACATTTGCAAGATGTGCATGACTTTCATTGGTTGTGACGACATTACTCTTAGATTTTCTTAGAATTTGAATTTAGCTTAATTTAACCTTGCAAACTTATATGAACTGAACGTTATTTTTAATTTGTATACTTTTTTACATCATTTTCGTTTGTGGCAATTTGGACATGACCCGTAGATTGTATAGAGACATCGAATGTGCTTTATGTCAGAATTCTGTTGTATTTATAGGGAGAGTTTTTTTAGATACTTTTGGGATAAAATACTAGGTGCTAGAATAGAAACTCCTGTAATGAAAACTTTTGAGTGCTAAAAAACAAACGGATTAAAAATTTGGACTGTTAAAAGAATAAATCTCTTTTTGACTTTATTAAACCTTTAATTTCTTGATAATAAAATATATTTTCGAAATTAGTATGAATCTGTTTCTAAAGCCATATAAGTTTGCTTGGAAGTGATATATATTTTGGCTATGGGACAACTTAAATTACTTATTTGGGAAGACTCACATTGCAATTGGAACTGATTAGACATACTTTGAGGTATTATGCCATAATTCCTAATCAAACTTTACTAATATGTGTTAACATGATAGTACACAACTCTCAAGCTTGCGTTAAATAAGGGAAAAATGGCTTAACTAAAAGTGGCATCAGGTGACTTTCACTAGGATTTCAAACGTTGATTCATTTTATAAGGAAAACTCTCAAATCTTCGTGTCAAATCTTCATATTTTGTTAAGAGTCTTTTCTATTACTTAATAAAGTTGATTATACACAAATTGATGGTTATTTTTTATCATCTTGTTTTGAGAAGGTCATACATAAATCTATTATAACACAAAAAGTAATATACTATGACAGCAAAACATTCGGCCCCTTTTCGAGTAAAAAATAAAGTCTTTTTTATGTATTAATTTACTTTTTTTATAGGTTTACATTTGATACAATATTGCATCCTATAAATAAATAATGCTTGATGAAAAAAAAAATTTAAAAACAAGAAAAGCAAAAACAACGCCGTTGCCGGGGATCGAACCCGGGTCACCCGCGTGACAGGCGGGAATACTTACCACTATACTACAACGACTTGATGATTTTAAAGCTTTAATAAGAGAATTTTTCATGGTACATAATCACTCTTTGTTCTATGTTTTTATTACTGATAGCAATTGATTGATTACGTATGTTTCTATATATTTATGGAATATGTATTAAGTAAAAGAAAAATTTTACAGAGAGAGTGGTGAAAATTAACTAGTTAATATTATCAACGTAAGCAGTTAAAATTGAAATATAAAAAAAACTGTAATTTTTAAAAGTTTACAATCAAATAAAAAATGTTATAAAAAGGTACAATGTGTCGTACTAATATGAAATAAATGAAAATAAAAAAAATAAAATTATAGCAATTATGAATGATAAAAAATAATTTTATAACAATAAATAAGCAAGAAGTAATTTCTAGAAAATTTATCAAAACAAAATATGCAAAACAAAGCAATATATAAATATGTTATACCTATAAATGTTATGGAAAAACTCAGTATTCAGTTTTTTTTTTTTTTTTTTTTTTTATTTTTTTTTTTTTTTTTTTTTTTTTTTTTTTTTTTTTTTTTTTTTTTTTTTTTTTTTTTTTTTTTTTTTTTTTTTTTTTTTTTT
>Ga0209489_104172_pt1 | contig 26920 bp, 15 predicted proteins | sample SiratrowhiteBW_FD_187527 | JGI IMG/M metagenome (GOLD analysis project Ga0209489, IMG submission 187527) | Root nodule microbial communities of legume samples collected from California, USA - Siratro white BW (SPAdes) (version 2) | ecosystem: Host-associated > Plants > Roots > Nodule | place... | reverse complement strand
ATATCAATGTTTTGTTAACATTAAGTGATGGGAGAAATATATATGTAAATATATAATATAAAAGAGTTGAAGTATCCCAAGTACTCTAATTTTGTTATATATATATATATATATATATATATATATATATATATATATATATATATATATATATAAATATATATATATATATATATATATTATCTATGTTGAAAAAAAAATGAATCTCTTACCTATACCAACACAAATTAGCAAAGAAATTTTGTAATTCAAAAAGTAGTATTGATAGATAACCTTGTTTGCTAATTTAAGTTATCTTTAATTCGGATTTTAGAGTGAGATTCATTGAAGAGATTTCATAACAATGTGATTTAAACGAAACTCATATAAGAGACTAACATCACTTCCAATCTAAAACTTTAAAAATAGATTTATGATTTTTTTATTATATATTATTTAACTTTTTTAATTTTACTTAATGGAAAACTTAAATTTACAATTAGATTCATGTAAACTTTTTCTTTTTAATTGATTAAAAAACTTTATTATATATATATATATATATATATATATATATATATATATATATATATATATTAAAAATCAGGATTAACAAAAAGTAGACGCGTGAGGGTGACATGAAACATGCACTTGAGGTCATGGTTAACGAAAAGCAACACAATAAAGCTGACAAAATGAGAGTCAATTAACACAAACTCATCTTCTATGATCTTATCCATTCCCATATCCAAACACAACGTAATTGTCTCCACGTCTCCAACATAACAGTGATTTTTGCAAAACCAAAAAGATCAACAAACCTGACTCCTTAACCACGTCTACGTTGTTGTCTCACGCCATCACAAAAACCTAGCTGGATTCAAAACTGAACAAAAGTTGTTTATTAAGATAATATCAATATGCTTTTAAAGCGATTCCTTAACATAAATAATAATCATTTGTGTAAGAATGTAACCATCCTATCATTCATGGAACTTAGTCAAACAATTTTCCTGGAGATACAGCAAACAATAGCTGTTCATTGACGAACTCGAAGATTATCATTAATTTCACTAATTTTATATATTAAATCTTAAGAAAAATGCTAGATAGTAGGAGACAGAGTTAGGCGCAAATATGCTACGCCATTATCTCAGCAATGATTTCAGCCAAATGCTTTTTATATATTTTTTAGTTTAATTTGTTAATCAAACAATGAAATGTAAACACACTTAGGTCCCTACTCATATCCAATGCAAATTCTTCGAGTTATTTAGCACTCTAAAACTAAACTAAATTTATTAGGAGCAATACCAGATCAAGCCTTCTGATAAGAATCAATTGTCTGACTCGTTTCAAATTTGATTTGGCCGGGCATATTTAATAAAATGGTTAAGTAAGTTTTTTTTTTAAATGTATTTAATTAAACAGACTCGAGTTTATAAATTTTGTATTGAAGACATGTTTATTTATTAAAATATAATAAAATTAATATTTATTATAATTTTATATTTAATGTTTTCATAAATTAAAAAAATATATCCTGAATAATATAAAAAATGAATTATTAGTAAAATAGAATTTTAAATTTAGGTTTTATGACTAATTCTATTTACCATCTTAACTTGTTATGGTAAATTTAAAATTTGTCTCGTTAACTTATTTACATGAAAAAAAAATCTTTAAATACGTTAATAGGTCAGATCAACCTTTTATAAAAATCAAGATAAACTCAATAAAAACAGTCTTTGATAGATTAATGAGCCATAATAAATCTTAATTTACCTTTTTTATAATACATCAGACTTATTTATGCAAAAGTTTAATATTACTTACTTTCACTAATACACTAATATAAAAATCAATATTAGTTTATTGGGTTTATTTTTATGTCATGGTTTGCTGATCCTTTGAATCTTGGCTTCCAACATAATGGTCGTTGTTTTTCTTTATAGTGAGAAAGTACAAATGCAATATTGGTAGGGCATAGTTTTGTATATACTTAAGTCTATAATTAACAGGAGCCACAATTTTGTCTCACATTGAGTTAACACAGACACTATTTACAACGGATCATGCTCTATTTGATACAACCACATAACTTTATATATAATGAACTCCTAATTATGCTGATTTTCAATTCTTTCTCACGTGGAATAAACTAAGAACAAAATGACATAATGAAATTAGCATTGATGATACTTCAATTGATGATTGCATTTTACAATCTATTTTACAGTGCAATATAACTTTCTTAAAAGTTATATCAATTAAAAATTACTTTAAAAATTTACGTAGCAAAGTCTTTCCTATTAATACAACTTGACGAAATAAAGATTAAGAGAGTTTTCCTGTCTTTAATAAGTTCAAATAACTCAATTTGGAATAATCAAGGTTTATTAATAACTTTAATGTATACGTTTTTCATATAATATAAATTTTACTTAATCAAATCATTTTAAAATTAAAAACAAAAAATATTTATTCAAAACGTAGCTAGTGCTTAACAAAACTTATTTAAGAAAACTATTCACAAAAACTGTGTCGTATACGAGTTTTATAAAAATGAATTTTAAATAGATAAAACATATAAAGTTGTTAAATTGTTATAAAAAAAACTATTAATTTTTTATTCATTATCATTCTCTCTTTAAAATTTTAGTTTCTCGGAACTCTCTTTTAAGTTTAGAGAATAATTTGACTAATGCTTTGCTATGAAATTATATTTATGAGGAGGTAGTACAATAAGCACCAAAGTGAATTTACGAGAGTTATGATTCTCGAAAGTAATTCAATTTTTATTAAGAACTCAATATTCTTCCTTCTTCTCTTTATATATTTTGTAAAGAGAAGATGTTATTGGTATAAGACTTGATACTTAAAACTTATTAATTGGTGAGCTGAATTTTTTATAGAATATAAAAGAAAAGCTGCAAAGTAAGCATGTTACCTCCAGATAAGGAAAATTAATGATAGTTTACACGATTTGTTGTTGTTTAGATGGGTAAAGAACACATTAGTGATGTTGGTCTTCTTTCACGTAAAAGTGGTATAAATATACGTATGATTATTATGAATTTGAGTATATTTTAGGAGTAAGTATTTTTTTTATTATTATTAAGTGACTAAATAGGAAATTATATGGTGATTTTGTGAAAATTGTACTGTCTCGCATGATGTTATTAAAGGGATGAGTTATCACTTAAGCAATACTCGTATGATGAGTTATGATTCATGCATCGCTTATTATCACTAGTGATAACATAAACACTCAATTGATAAGTATAATAAGTAAAAACTTGTAGCTTAAGTACACCACTCAAGCATTGTGAAAATGCTTAAGTGATGGACGCTCAATTGTTGAGTGGACATTTGAGTGAGAAAGAGACATAACTAATTTTGTTCTTTAAAGTTATCTCGTTTAAGGGATATGAAACCGCTTAAATGAGGAAGTTAATTTTAATTGTAAGAAACAAGGTTGCTCAAAAGAAAGGATAACATTTAATTGTGAAATGGATGTTGGTGATGTAATATTTGTATATATTATTAGCTATATATCTTCATATACATAAGTAATGTGTGTTATAACAATAAAATGAATAATTAATGATGTAAATATACATATACACACACACACACATATATATATATATATATATACATATATATGTGTGTTTATATATATATATTTGTGTGATATGTTGTCTTTTATAGTTGTGATCTTTTATGAGCGTGGTGTTTTTCGTGGATGTGTGGTGGTGAAGATACTTGAAATGGTATTGTTTCCTCAACAGTTATGGTATTGAATACAAAACTCATTAAGAAAATAATGTATCATTTGTTTCATTGATGATATGGTCATGCAGATTAAGATATGGAAGTGAGAAGTTAAAAAATGTTTGTATATAATGTTGATACAAAGTTGGTGACTACTTTGAAATACAAAATGAGGATGAATTTCCAAATGATTTATGATTGGTCAGTGTTAATGTTTAGTGAGACACTTACAAACCTATAGGAAGTCGTCAAGTGTAACAAATTACATGTTTCGTTGGGATATAGGTTGAAGATTTATGTATCGTGGTCGACAATAATTCAATTTATAATTTATGTATGATGTGTTAAAGTATAATGAAATTAATATGTATGTATATGTTATTTATATCTTATTTAGTAGGGATTGATTTAAATTAATTCACCTTTACATTTATGTTTGTAAAGTGTTATAATTTTATGTAGTATATGAATAAATAATTTTTCAAACAATAATAAAAGTAAAAGGAGTGAAATCAAAATTAATATAGTAGTGAAATTGCATAATGATAATCTAATATTTTATTTGGTTTAAATAAATTATATATATATATATATATATATATATATATATATATATATATATATATATATATATATATATATATTATTAAATATTTTAAATTATAGTTTAAATGTCATGCTACATTTTTAAATATTTTTACATTTATGAAAATATTATCTTATTTTTATTATGTTTCTAATTTTAAATTTACTATGAAAGTGAAATATTTTTTTTCAAAATACGTGCATGTGTGTTTTATGTTAGTTTTAAGTAGGATCTTTAATTTAAAAGCAATCAAATCCAACAATTTGGTGATAAATTTTACTCTAATTGTTAAGGAAAAATCTAATACTCCATAATTTTAATTAAGTGTTGAAAATTGCAAAACATAAAATATGAATCATGCATAGTTTAACGAATGGGTTTAACAATATATTATGTGAGATACAAGTGATTTGTCTATTAGGTGATACAATACTATATAATCTTTTCTTATGTATGATAAAACACTTATATGATTAGATTATTTGCTTATAAAATCAAACAATATGTGCATAGCACTATAAGAATTTTTCAGAATTACCAATAGATATGTATGTGATAGTAAAATATCTTTATTAACGAATTTTAGCGATGGATAATTTGGTGATAAATTTACCAACGAATTTTACCAAAAGATTTAATATGTTGGTAATTATTGATAAAATTTATCAATGGATAGGTCAATTTACTGACATATTTTGTTTGTTGATAAATTAATTGTCAAATTATCCGTTAGTAAATTAATCATCAAATCATCCGTCAGTAATTATTGACAGATTAAATTTGTCGGTAAATACATCAGATTAAATTTATGATGAGTAAATTTACGCCAATTGATTTGTCGATAAAGTAATAGATTACTATAATGATAATAATAACAACAATAATAATATATGATAATAATAATAATAATATGTAAAAATATAAACTAATAATAATATTTTATAGCTAAAAATAAAATAAAATAATAAATTAACTAAATAACCAATATACATATATGTATTAACTAGAAACATAAATTAAATTTGAAAAAAAAAATACAATTGGCACCGACAAAAACACTATACTAGAACATTTATTAATAATTTTAAAAAATTCAAATTTTTATAAATCACAAATAATTAAATTATAAATGAAGGTTTAAATATTAAAATTATATTTTATATTGAATGACGAAGAATAAAATTAATGAAAGCATTTTAGGGGTGCTTCAACCCTATTACAACCAGTTATACTACAAGCCCTTCCCTTAAATAAAATCACCTGTGCTACTTACAATTAGATTTGCACATATTACTTGTATGAAGATAACTCCACACATACAATATCCAATAAATTTTGAATTGACAAATGAAGAATAAATTTTACCACAACATGATCAATAATATATCCTCTACTTCCATAGTTAACCTCTCGAGGCCAAGCTCCTCAGCCGACCTCTCGAGATCAAGCTCCAGAGGTCAAGGTCCATAGCCGACCTCCCTGAGGTCAAGCTTCATAACTGAACACTAGATGGTTGAATTCCATAGTCGAACACCTCGAGGTCGGTCTTTAGAAGGTTGAACTCCATAGTCAATCTCTAGATGGCCGAACTCCTTAGCCAAACACCCTAGACTGATATCCTAAAGTAGCTCTCCATCGTTGAACTCCCAAACCAATCTCCAGAATGCCAACCTCCTAAGGCCGATCTCCAGAAGACCGAGCTCTATGGTCGCTCTCCAGATGGCCGAGCTGCACAGTCGAACACCCAAGGTCAATTTTAGAAAGCTGATCACCATGGCCGACCTTCCAAGGCAATGCCGAGATCTGTGACCTCTCTCAAGATGGTAAAGCTTCCTAGTCAAACACCCAAGGTCACCCTCTGTGTTACTCTCTAGATAGCTGAGATGCATAGTCGAACACCCGAGATCGCTCTCTAGAGGCCAAGCTCCATGGGCGACCTCTCAAGGCTGATCACCAAAAGTCGAGCTCCTTGGTCGATATCACAATGAAGGTGGGAACCGTATTTTCCAACCTCGCTTTTTGTCCTGCATAACAAACCATACAAACATACCACACATGGACCATGATCAGCTATATCCTTATCCCTACAGCCTACCTTAACACCCTATCTATGATACCTCTCCCCTACATGTCATTCGTTGTACTGGTTCATTAACTAGGAATTTACTAAGCTTTCAACAGGGCATAAACACCAATCCAAAAAAGAGCATCTCACTTTCTTAAATCTATTTAACCCAGGACCATGCTTTTAACTGGGCCATCATAAAGATTTTTGTAGCATAAACAATTCCACCATTAAACACTATATTTTTCCTATGTTTCCAAATCTCCCACACAATAGCAATCCACACTCCTTTCCATACTAGATTAACTTTCTCACTACACCAAGTTAGGAAAAATTTCATAAAGTGATTAACTGCAGTATGATGCCTAACCAAAGCTATACCAGTCCACCTATCACACTTGTTCCAAATCTTTTGAGCTACAACACACTTGAAGAAGGCGTACTAGACTAATTCTTCTTCAATATTACATAATGAACACAAAGACGAGGAGATTAAGATCTGTCTCCAAATGAGGTTATCTCTAGTGGGTAACTTTCCATTTAGAACCTCTATCACACACTTGTGCAGGGCCAGTTGTCGAAGTCTTCCAAATTTGTTTAGACCAGGGTCGCCCTAGGGACAGATCAAATTCTTTTATTACCTTATACCCTAACCCAGCCGAGTACATGTTTGCGTCCTCATCCTCCTATATCCACATGTCAGACATTTTTGTCTTCTACGTAGCATTGGATATCAACTGTAATAACTACTCTTCCATTTCCTTTCTCGAAAGAAATAATTCTCTGCTCCAATCTAGGCTCCACCTAACAACTACCTTATTATTCACTGACACCCACTTGCCAACTTCACGAGCTACACCTTCTTTATTTAATGACATAGAGTATAACCTAGGAGATTTTTGTTTGAGTGACAAGTCTCCAACTCATTTATCTTCTCAAAAAATTATGTGTTATATTACCCAACTTTTATCTTATCCTACTATCAAACCAATTATGATCATTCCATTATCTAACTTCCATCTTATCCTATTGTTGCATTACCCAAAAATTAAAACTATATGTATACATATAATAAAGTATCATAAAAACTTAAAAATTTCATTATTCACATATATAAATAAATATCAATATATAAAAATACATATTCATTAAAAAATAGTTTTAATTCGATTTGTGTAGAAGTTCACATTTATATAATTGAAGTCTTTACTTATGACCTATGTTAGAGAGCTTATAAAAAATAACTTTTTATAGATTATCCATAAAATCTTCATAAATTTTTCTATACTCTTTTATGCATGCTTATAATATAGAAAAGTTGTTGTAGATGTATTCTTTTTTTTTTTTTCTCAAAAGCTTTATAAGCCGAAGGTTGGGGATGACTTATCTGACTGTTTAATAGTTATGTTATGTATTTTTAGAAAAATTGTAAACATATATAGTAACAGAAATCAATCGTATTGAAATATGTGAATGATGTAACTTCAAAAATTTATAAAATTAAGTCCACTTTTGTTTACAATAAAGCATTATAAATTTCCCCGTATATAGAATAATAATCTTGAATGTATTTAGTCTTTTTGAAAACACACACATACCAAGACTTTGCTGATAAAGAAAAAAAAAACACAAATACCAAGACGATCAATAAAAGTTAACAAAATGTAACTCAACAGGGTGATGACGTCCAAAAAATTATAAAAAAGAAAAGAATCTTTCACGTGTTTTCTAAACAAATACAAATTTTTTAGTTTAGTTGTTTTTTCCTTTATCACCGTTTATTTTCTAATAAAATAATATTTTGTAGGAGTATCTCAATTTTTGTGATTTTTTTCATAAATAATACATTTTTTAAAATAATTCTCAGAATAGATTTATGGAAACTTTATATTTTCCCAATAATACCAATTATTATTCATGATGAGAACTCGATTTTTTGAGTATAGGATTTATGGTTTATGTTTGTGTTTTGAGTTTCAGATAATTGAAACATTCTAGATTCAGGGATTGAATTTGGATGGATTTCAGGTGTTTGAAACTTTCGTAACTGAATTCTGAAAAGATTTCAGATATAAAAAATCTAAAATAAATATAGAAATTTGGTTCCTATAAACTGAATTCCTAATTACAATTTTTTTTTCTCCGTCCTTTCACTTAAAAAAACAAAATATTTCTCCAGAATTTGATCCCACAGAGTTGAATTTTAGTAAAAAAGAGATATGAAAATTTTCTAGTGAAGTTTTAGACACTAAAATATTAAAACTCCCTTATCTATCTAAGGAATTTTTATTAAATGTAGTATTTATGAAAATTTTCACACTTTCTTGATATCATTTTATGAAATTATTATAACAAATATGTGGAAAAGTTTGATAGGATGGAGAGAGAGGGAGAATAATTAGGGTTTGAAGATTGGAAGATTATTGGGTGGCGTGAGCTGGTCCCAATGCCACAATGCCAGAAATTTGGAAAGAAATTGCAGATGAGATTGGGCAGTGGTAAACTGCAGTGGATAAGTCCTTTCAGTTTTCATGTCCAATGTCCATATCCCACATACTTTGACTCATCATATACTATTAAGTCCCCATCTTACATTATAGCTATTCTTCATCATCAAGTTTTCTTTTTGTTTTTTTTTATTTAATATATACTTCATGTGAGAATTTTTTTTTCCTTAATTTTTTTCATTAAAATTTATAATTTGTGTTTGATTCTTAATACATACATACAAATATAAAACATGCATCTACATACGTGTATTTACTTTTTTTATAATAATTATTAAAATAAAAACATTATTAAATTTTATATTAAAGTCATTAAAAAATATATACATAAAGAAGTGATTATAAAAATAAATTATTCCAATTAATTGTTATAGGTAGTTTCATTTTACAGATACTAAAATTAATAAAATAAAATTGATTAAGTTTAAAAAAGTAAAATAAGAATATAAGTATACATAATAAAAACAATTAATACAATTATAAAAAAAAATACGTACAACAAAAGTAGATAAAAATTATATATTAATTTTAACACCTTAAAAGTAACTTTAAAGTAAAAGTCGTATATGTAAAATAATACTTGAATATTTTATTATTAAAATAAAAAATTTATATAAATAGAAACTTTATTTATTTATTTTATTTTTATTTTAAACATCATTTTTTAAGAAAAGTTCATTTTTTTTTTTTCTGTTTTTAGGATTCTGACTTTATCTTTCATTAAACTAATGATCAGAATTTATTCTCGTGACATGTTTAGAACATAAGTGTCTGATCAGAAGTTTGATTTGAGTAAATTGAATTTTGCTCTTTTTTCATTTGATTCAGTTGTAAGTTTTTCTTTAACCGAGATAGATTTCCATTGCATGTGATGTTTTTATCTTCAAGTTTAGTCTCTCTTAGTTAATGGTTCTAATGATGTGTTCTGATTATTGATCAACACTCTGTAGTGCAGGTTAAACTATCTTGTTGTTTCCTAGTAATTGGAGGTCTTTGGGTGTTTCTAATTCAATTTAGGTAAGGGAAGTTAGATTTTATATTTTATATAGCATTTGATTTAGTTTTAAATTTTCTTACAGGTTTGGATGGGTTATTGCATTGAGATTGCTTGAATTGATATTGATAGTATATAGATAATAATGTAATAATTTGGTATTGTGTATATATGCATGTTGAAATTAAGTGAAATAAAGCTTGGATGTGATTTTGTGTATATGTTTGACAAAATGTGCAGATGCAAAGTTTGATAAGTTATGAGTAAACTAATGAATTGAGATTTAAGTTGACAATATAATTTAGCAATTTGGTATATATAAGTTATTTTAAAGATCATGAAGTTCTTTGATAAGGTTTGATATAGATTTCTAGTATGTGCTGAGTTAGATAGTTAGATGTTGTGATATTGGCAAGAAATGTTGAATAGATTTGATTTAATTGTTGAATTGGACTGATTACGAGAATAACTTTAAAAAGATTAGTATTGTATATCTCGATGTATTGAATATTTAAAATGATAGTATAAGTGAATTTGATAGGCATAATGCATAGATTGAATTCTATATAAGTTAAGATAGAATAATAGTTTGAAACATATTTGATAGTATAAAGAGATTTGATCTATGTTATAAACCTGATAGATATATATTATAGAGCCTTGTGAATAAAATATTTTAACGACAATTAAGGAAATTAGTCTTGGTTTTCTTTGATGATATACTTGTTGGAGTTGTTGTTGATGCTTTTGATGAATCCAATCAATAGAGCTTTAAAAAAGAAGATTGAAGACTAGATGTATTAGTATGTGTGTGTGTGCACTTGCATGTTTAGTCTTTGATTTCTCTTTCCAAGTTGTTTAATTTCTATTCACTTAAAAGGAAAGTTGATTTAAAATTCTTTGGAGCATATCTTGTTGACAAGATATTTTTTTGTAAGTGCAGTTGAACTAGAAAAAGGGAGAGAGATGAATGGAGCCTGAACTCAAATCACAAAATATAAAAATAATTAAAAGGAAAACAAAGTATAAGGGAGAGAAAAGTAGTCAAAGATTTATATTGGTTCACTTTATTACCAAGACTATGTCTAGTCTCCTTAAGCAAACTACTTAAGAGATTTCACTAAATATTTTAGTCTTGCTAGGAACAAGTATTGTTACACCTCTTCAGGTACAAGTTTCAACACCTCTCTAGGAACAAATATTCTAAACATTTCCTAGTAACAAGTATTCAAGACCTCTCCAAACAACAAGTATTCACATCTCTCTAAACAACGAGTATTCACACATCTTTAGGCAAAATATATTCAAAATTTCTGTAGGGAAAACATATTCTTAATCTTCCCTTAAGATTAAGACCTCTTAACAATAAGAAAAACTTTCTTAATAAAGAAAACAATGAAAACTCATAGATATATTTCAATGGGTAAAGAATTTACCATGATTAAGCACATAATTCTTTTTTAATTGCTCTCAAATAGCATATAAACAACAAAATAACTCACAATAATTTTCTCGTATTTTTCTCAATTGAATTTCTTTGTGTGTTGCCTGAATATCTCTTATTTTTCTTGTTTTTTTTTATAATTTTCAATAACCTTTATATAGATCTCAGATCTTTGAAACGATCGTGAAGCTTGATTCCCAATAAACAACTGGGTAGCTCTTTGAATGTTTGATTTAGGTGTGAGTGGAGAGAAAAGAATGTTAAGAATTGAGTAGATTCTTTTCCTTTATCTGAATATTTTCTGTGTTCCTCCCTACATTTCGTATTATGTTTTTGTGTATGTGTACTTGTCATGAATCATATCATGGTCTTCACTAATTGTAATCAAATTCGTTAGGTAACATAATACAATAGAGAGACTTTCTTCTTTCTTTATCGTGTTATTTAGTTTTATTCCCTTCCATTGAGCAAAATATTATCTAAACATGATACTACATACACCAATAACAAAATTAATGCTCCCTAATAAATGTTTTAGTTACCCTGATCGACAACAAATACACATTAACCATGAAGTTCAACCACGTCAATGTAATTACAGTATAATCTCCCCTTCCATATCAATACCTACATATCCACCATATTATGTAAACATCAAAATGGATGAGTCCACCCACTTCCAGAATAAACACTTGAACCTCTCCATTAACTACCCATGGTTGTGTCTGTTTGTCTTTTATACCTCTATTTTATTTCTTCTCCTCCATGCATCATGTCACTACCCATTTTCTACTTCACCATATTAACGCCAATTCATGTAGTATAAGCCAACATTGCTCTCTATCAATCATTCACTCATGCATGTACCTCAACTCACATACCATAACATAACATAATGTGCCAATACAACCCAATCTCCGAAAATCTATGAATCAAGAATGATTTTGGCAATTTTTTTCTCCACTATAAGACTATTATTTCCTACACTAAAATTAAGTAAAAAAGCAGAGTAATAAACTTACGGTTACTCTTCACTTTGTATACTACGGAACAGAATACTTGGTTATTCTTTATGTAATTTTATTGCTTAAAGATATAATCAATTATCTTTATAAAAAACCAAATTTCTTGTTATCTAGATTAGCCAACTACCTCATCATGTAATTGATTACTTCAGCTAGAAAAGTAATGAAAAGCTAATCTATTAGCTGATCTGTGGGAAGTTGTTATTAGATTACTTATGAGTAATTTTTAATTTAAACTCTTCCACTAAGAATATATCATATCAGTTTGCTAGATTCTAACTGCTCAACTTTTTATTTTTGGACACCGTTTTATGATCTTATTGTGATTTGTCTGTTGCTTCGTTAGTTACATAATCTGTTCAATTTATGCTTTAGTTAGATAATTATTTTCTGGTCAGTCTTGCATTCAGTTTCATACGCGATCTTTTAACAGCTTGATGGAACAGCCAACAAGTGACAAAAAGAGTACACCAACTCCTGCCTTAAAATGGGACAGGGGGTATGAGACAACATAGTCCTGTTGATTGTGGTTAGTTTCATCTGTTTTTTACCTAATGTATTTTGTGGTGGTCAACCTCTCAAGTTATGTACTTAGCTATTATTTATTTCAACTTGTAGCATACTATAAATAGAGATCGAAAAGGTGGTAAAATGCGTAGACAGCACTTTGTAAAATCTTGAGTCATTACTTTGGGTGTCGTCACTTGTTTTATACTTTATAATATACCATTTTACTTGTATAATATAAAAAATATGTACCAAATATTTAGATTTAGATGGTGATGTGTCACGTTATATAGAATTAAATATTACAAATGCATAGTGCATAAGCGCAGTAGTACCTAGCCATATTGCTATAAAGTACACATACTTAGGATAAGTTATTAGTATAAGAATTTATAATTACTATAACTCCTACTAGAAAGAAGCATCATGGACGTAGCTTAGGCCATTCTAGTGCCTATCAGTTTTTACTAGGGAAGACTTACTATTCCTGGATCAGCAGGAGAACAAAAGTCAAAATACTGAAAACTCTTATTGAAGAATATGAAAGCAACAGAACATATAGGAGCTTTCCTGCTACAGACAGTAGTCCTTGTTCCCTTCAAAAGGGGTAATTCTTGCAAACACACACGAAAGAAACAAGGGCAACATTATGAAAAGAGATAGCTGTGGCGCTTTGTCTGACGCGTAGACTAGGACAAATAATAGCTCGACATAGTGATGCATGTGTAGAAAACATGATATTTCTTTTGAAAGATTTGGGGAGAAAAAAAGAGAAAGACATGCACGTTTCATTATGAATGAACAGAGACAGTAGAAGGGTCACAAAACGAAACTGAATGAGTAAGACAGGACTTGCTGTAGAAGGAATGGAGTGGAAAGGAAGGATCCTTGGTCTAGTTAGCAAAGGAAGTAGGAGGAGAACAAGAACTCGTTTAATTTTGGTAAAACTATATAATGTTATGGATTAAATCAACTCATCCTCAAACTGCATTAGAACCTTCTATATGTAGTTGCCATATTAAGCAAACCGATGGCATTTCATCAAAATCCATTCCAAAATATAGATTGCTTAGTTTTGACGAAGAGGAAGTTTCGTACTCTGTTTTTCTTTCTTTTTCTGTCAACAGAAGTTTCTTTAGCAGGCCTAATTCCTTATGTTGTTCTTGTTTTGGTCCACACTGCTTTCTGTTTGCTTTGGTTTTGCACCCATATGCATATATATTCTAGTTACATGATCGCCAAAATATACACATATTTAATGCCCCAAGGACTAATGACTAGGCATGGTTAGTGTATGTATCTGTTCCTGTTTTATTGATCATAAGTTTCATTAGCTTTGCATGCTTCTTTCTGTTTGGTTCGGTCATTATAACCCATTAGCATATGGATATGCTTCCCTTATTGGGCTCAAATGTGTATAGTTTAAGACATCATTGACCTTTATGACTCTGTATCTTGATGTAGTCGCTAGCTAAATACAGACTGTTCTCCCATAGTAAAAGGGAGGGAAAATAGATAAAAATTAGGTGTGATATGATAAGTGGATTGACATTATTCTCTGGTTAAAATTGAACTTGTATTCAATTTGTATATATGGTGAAAGTAAATATTAAGATATAACTACTTTAAACTTCATGCTCATATTCAAATGTCTTCTATAATAAAACTGATAAGACTATGTAATCAGGACAAAAAAGAAACATAAAAATATTAGTCCTTTTATAATTTATACCATCCAAGTTTATTTGTAAAGCACAAATTAAAAAAAACGAAGCCAGTAAGAAATTAATTTGGGGCCTTCTGGGCTAAGGGCTAAGCTAAATTAAACTTTCAAAGGCATATTAATTAGACAGAAACTTGGGCTTTGGAGCATATGTGGTGATTGCTTCCTGCACCCCAAAATTGCTTCCTACACCCCATCAGTGTTATGTTATACACAAATATTCTTGCCAGAAAACCATAACTTGAAGTTGCTGCCTTTGCGTGGTGGACGTTGGTGGTGGAAAGAAAAGTTCTTCACCAGCATTTTGAGATAAGTGGGTGTGTTTTTGAATGATTTAATGATTGATATAGGGGTGTAAAGGGGATGTGGTGTGTTTTTGAATGATTTAAAGATTGATGTAGGGGTGTAAAAGGGATGTTATGTGGTGGAAAGGATTTTCGTTCCGGAAAACGAAATCCAGAAGAAGGTTAGAGGGTGGTATAACATAACACTAATGAGGTGCTGAAAGCAATTGTGGGGGTGCAGGAAGCCTGACAGAATATAATGGCATTTTTTTTCCTTCGCTTATATTATTTATCCAACAATGTTTTCTTTATGACGCTCTTTATAGTACTAGTTTTTCTTTCTATTTCTCTTCACATCAATTATCTTATCATACATGTTTACGTATTTCTCTTCACATCAAAAGATAGTATAAGTACGATTTTCTAGTCAGAAGCAGATGTGCATACAGTAGAAGACTAAAGAGAAAAGAGTCAATAGGAATCTCCTGAACACAGTAATGTTACTGTCAATTATTCTATACTTTGACAGAGCTTTCTTCTGCTTACCTGCATGCTGAAATTAGGATTATATTACGCTTTCGTTTGGTATATTATCTACATTACTATCAATTCCAAAAACTTAAATAACTACCTAAACCTCTATTGATAATAAGAAATAATAAACATCATATGTTAGAAAATATATCAAAAAGATCTCGAGCTTTGTTTGGATTCGGCCTCACAAATACATCCTAAAGAATGAAGTAAGAAAATGAAACATTTTTATGACTTGCGCTAGTGTGATTAAATAAGTTTTACTGTTCCATCGATTATACTTTTGGAATAATGAATGTTGGGCTTTAAAGAAAACGTGGAAAATAAGAGTATCAAACCCTGCAATGAAGACATCTTTTACACCCATACTTTCCTCCTGCAACCAATAAATGTCAAAATCCAGATTACTATAGAAAGGCTTGTCCAATCTGGAATAGGATTCCGGATTCATTACAGTCCACAAATCATTCTAAAAGTTTACTCGATTTAGACAATTCAGAATGGAGCTCAGATCTAAAGTTAGAAGTCACTTTCGGATTACTAAGAACACTTATGAATCCAATCGTCTAGGAAAATCCCGAATCACATAACCCCGAAGAGAGAACAACTTAGATAGGAAAAGTGCATCTAAGGTTACTTTTATCTTTTACACTATATGCGGTGCATGAGGAAACCGTGGGATTCCGCTAAATTTTATAATAAATGTACAATCCAATCACTTAAAAAATAGACATCAAAGACAACAATTACAAAGAATGAATAATGTTCAAGTAACCTCATTTAATGTGATAAAACTAGTTATTTATTAGTTAATATATACAAATTTACAAGCACTTGAACTACTGATAAGACTGGTTTACCAAGGATAATTGTATCAACTAACAAGTATAAGAACCTAAGTTGAAAGAAATTTCATAACTTAGTCCTAATACTAACACTAACAATAACAATAATGAGAATATAAAATGACTCAAGACTAGGAATTAAAAAAGAATTACATTATTACCTGCTCATATTTTTAAACCATTGACTATCATGAATTTCATGTGAAACCTTAACTGCGATCTAGCAGTATAAGATAACCATCAGTAAAAAACAATTGAAGGTAAAAATATTGAGAAACTACAATGGATATTATTGACCTTCGTCTGAAAGATGATCAGAAGGAATTTGACCAAAAATGTCAGGACATGAGTTCCAATTTCCTTGTTTTCGGGCCTCCCAATACCCTCCCAAGTAGCGGTAGGTACCGCTCGCTTTATCCTTACGAAACCACCGTGGTTCCCAACCGTTCTCTTGCATTTTCCGAGCCTGAATCGCGCATTCAAACAAATATCAAATAACAAGCATACCATGTTGTCTCAGAAAATAAGGATAAAGCACTTCACTCCCCTAAAGTCAAAAGTGTTGTTAACATTTTAGCAACTTTATAATTTATTTTATACATTTACCATATTACAATCACAATTTCAACCGTCAATTTTCTTAATGATTGGTTAATGTATTTTTCAAACTATAGTTCTCGCTTACTTTGGAAATTAAAATATATAACTGGAAATCCACTACATTTATTTTAACAGATTCCTCTCCCACAAAGTCACAGGTTGAAAATTTTATAACCTTATCTAAACCATACATGTGAGTCTGTTTGGACAAAATTTCTCCAAGAACTTTTAGGACAAAAAGGGTAAAATTAACTTTCTCACAAGTTAAAAAAAACAAAATTGAAGAAAATAATATGCAAAAATAAATTTTAACTTCCGAAGAAGTTAATTTCACTTTTTTCTTCATATTTCTTTCATCTAAAAGCCCTTCTGAAAAAAATTCATACAAATATACCGAAAGAGCTCATCCTCCTCCACACATCTCGTTTAGTGATCTTGAAGATAAAAAAGTGTTGATACTATAGCATTGAAAGAGGTTGCACGGTCAAAACAGAAAAAAAATCAACTTGCACAAACTGATACTAGTGAAGATAAGTGATCATACATTCAGAGCAACTCGGTCTAAAATGTTTCTATTAAAAAGTAAAACAGTGAGTGCTTCTTTATGAGCAATAGCTATCACTATTAAGTTTGATTCTTGTGCATTTGATGACTAGTCAGATTTAAGGCATTCTAACAGCATTTGAAGCACTAAAGGTACCTCTGGAAGAAATTCTTTGCAAGGAACTTTAGGGAAAAAAATTTGATATTAGTTTTCCTATAAATTAAAAATAATTTATGCATAAGCTAATTTGTGAAAGTCAGCGTAGCTTTTCTATGTTATTATTTTTAACTATGTATCAACTGATTTTAACTCATGAAGAAACCTTCTTTCTTTTTTCAGTAGATGTTCTTATGGAGAAAGTTGTCCAAACATACCTTAAATTCCCTTCGGTAGCATTTGACATGTTGACCAACCAACATGAGATGAAATTCGACAGAAAAGATTGTTTCTATTTTTCCTTGATTTTCACCCTTATCACAACTAAGATGTAGTTAAACAAAACATATTAAGATTAGCTTAAACAGGTTAAATATTATAACTTATAAAGATGTTAATATGAGATGCCTGTACTCATGTTTTAGTCCTATTTCAATTTTATTCTAAACCAATATAACACCACTCCATATCATGTTCCCACTCTAACACATCTATTCAATGTACTCCCTCTGAAACCAGGACAGGAAACACCACAAAGAAGTTGAGTGAAATAATCACCTGACGTTGACGCTGTTCAAGTCGCAATTTTTCTGAATTTGCCTTCTCATACTCACCATTTTCCAAATGCCTTTGGTCAGGTCTTAACCTGGAATCAGTTGGTGGCAGCTTATCCTATGTATGCACACATAAAAGTGATAATAAATGAGTACAAGTACTCACAATATGCAAAATAATATGATATGGATATTTCGGTTCTTCAGCTTATCCTATGTATGCACACACAAAAGTGATAATAAATGAGCACATGTACTCACAATATGTAAAATAATATGATATGGATATTTCGGTCCTTTAAAGTTAAATTTCAATTGTTTTATACTTTATAGCTCTTCCATGATATAGAAATGATCACAACATTTCCTAACTGAACGCAACACTAATAATGGTGGTGGAAAATACAGACTATTTTTCCACTATAATGAAAAATAATAGGAAAATAAACTGGCTATACAAGAGAAAGTATACGTTAAAAAAGAGACCTTTAACCCAGCGGTAAGTTCATTTAATGTGATGGCAAACCGAGTGAAGTTGTATCTAGTGGGGAACTTGGGCGGCTTGCTCCGCTTCCATATTAGATGGGCATCTGACATTGATTCATAACCCTTGCCCTTCCCACTATAGTCTCCATTTATACAATACATGCTGTCATCCCATTTTCCGAGCATAGTAGACAATATTTTCCCGTTTCTGTCCTGAACAATACCATGAACCTGAGAGAATTTCACATGTCAAGTACTATATTAGAACAAAGTTAATGACAGTCATAAAGTAAACGACAATCCTCTGTAAAGATGAATTTCGTGACACAGATATTCAGCACCTGGTGAGGATTTCGATCAATTATAGATTGTTCCTTGAATTTCAGTTTACATGAGTAATCTTGATTTCCCTGTATTCGCATTGTACCATAATGATCACAATACAGCTTTCCCAATATGAGATTGTATATTGATGTGGTAACCTGAAAGAAAACTTCTATATCAGTTTAGGACCAAATTTGGACACAGCATTTTCTTTGAGGCCATTCGCCACATGGTACTGGAAGTAGTTAAATATACCTTACTCCACTGGAATACTTCACCATCATCAAATTCCAAAGTCAAAATGCCAACAGGATCAAGCTGAATTGACCGACCCCAAAATTTACTCTTTAAGTTGCTATCTCCATAAAATTTCCAACCTGTACCCTCACAGTGACATGCAACTATCATTGGGTGATGACTGACCTGAGAGAAAAGAAATATAACAATTACAAAACATAAACAGATACATTCAAAAAGGCATAGTCATATCCTTTGTTGAAATTCAAATTGTACTGCCTTTCATCAAGTTCTACAGAATTTAAGCACCCAATCTCATCACTTTTCATTCATCCAATTAAGTGGAGTAGTTTTAAGATTATACTTGAGTTCTTCCTTCAAACTGTGCTTTGGAAACCTTTTTCCTTATAATCCAGAAGCAAGAAGTTCTAAGAACTTCAAATAAGCATGATTACTGATATGTAGGATTTAAACAAACAATAAATTCAAAACATATAACAGTCACATTTCACACACACACACACACACACCCCTTTATAATTCTCACAGCTGGCCTTTCAATGATAGGTTTATATCTGAGTCTAGCACCAAGCACTTGCTGACCTTTGGATAACCTCCGTTAACATAGTTACATTCAAATACATTCCCTAACATTTTTGTACCAAAATAATAATTTGATGCTTTTCACTTTCTCTGTGCAGCATTACACACACACACACATATATATATATATATATATATATATATATATATGTATATATATATATATATATAATAAAATAATCAAGAAAAGGATCATCTATTCGATAATATCAATGTCAAGGATTAGCTTGGACCTTCTCTGAGAAAAATCGAAAGCCTTTATCTGGAAAGTCAGCCTCATATGTTTCCCCTAGTAATGGGTTAAATGGTTTACAAATTCTTCCTTCAGTCGAAGCATAGGCAGATACGGCAAAAGCAGCAACATTGAGAATTCTCATGAGGCTATTACCCTGCATAACATCATCAATGAGTTAAAATACTTAGAACATTGCACCGAGCAATACACATTGAAGAACTAACAGCGAAGTACAAAAAGGGTAAACATGACTTGGGGTTTCATATTTAGACTTACCCTTCTTCCCCATTCATATGCTCGGTCTAGAAGATATGAGTATTCCATTTCTTCACAGCATTTTTGCAAAGAGGAGAGAGGCTCATTAAAATAAACGGGGAGGCAAACTTTTGTTAGATCCTTCCCAATATTATCCTTAATCATTGACCAAAGACTGACACCTTGCTCCTTTTCAACAGGATCAGGTAATTTCTTTCGTCGCTTAATGTAAGGATAGTTGGTTCCAACAGATCTAATGGAAGGATCTACATCCTCCTCTGATTCAACAGCACAGAGTCCATCATCTGAAGAGAAAGATGAGACCCTAATATCAGAAGCATTACTTTTAAAAGAATTCGACGATGACAGAAAATCTCGAGTGTCGAAAAAGGCAGTGTCTTCATCATCTGTTTCTTCCTCAGCTGCATCATTTCTATCATTATCATCCTCAGATTCAGTTCCACTTGCTTCTGGATCAAAAAGTTTCAATGCAAAAGACAACAGAAATAGTTCATAAGAATACAGAGTATCAAAGATAATAGCTGCCATTTAAGCACTTCTATTTTCAAGAAAATGTACAACCAAAAACCACACAATGAAAAGATCTTAACCATATGAAAGGGTCAACATTCAAGCACTTACCACTAGATTTTTCCTGCCTTAATCTAGAAGAAACCTCTTGATCATTCAACTGTCTTTGGCTTTCGTCAACCACAGTGTTCTCTAGATCAACCTTTTCTGTCTACAATAATGAAGCACAAAGAAATTCTTTTACTTCACAAGGAGAACAAAACGCTAACCTTAATCAAATACGTCAACAAGTAAAAAGAAGCAATTAAAAACTAAAGATCAAACAAAAACTCTCCACAGTGCGAAGAAAACTATTTTGTGTCATTGAAATATGGTAATTCAATGGATAGACTCTAGTATTAAAGATCACAAACCTCAACAAGAAATATTGAAACAATTTCTGTTTCAAAGTTAACTAAGTCCACTTACTCCTAATTAAAATAGCTATTGGAATTGAGAGGGGGATTCAGTAAAATCTCAGGAAGGCACGTTTGTAAAATATTAACCCACAAAACATGGCGATCTATTAATATTTACCTTTCGAAGTTTTTGCTTAGACACTAAGGTTCGAATTTTTTGCTCATACACTAAGGTGAACAGGCTTATTGGAAACAAAAATATAAGAACAGTCAAAATTAGGTATTGCATTTTATGATTAGTCAAACCGCTGTTCCCTTGCATGCATGGTTATTAACTGGTTGAAAACTTCTACAGCAAGATATATAAATACAACCTAGAAATATATCGTTCGTGTCTCATTTCAACCTATACAATTTTTTTTATAAAGAACATTCAGCTATGCATGTATGATATAAGTTCAATCGTCCAAGGATTCATTTCTAACAGAAGTCTGCTACTAATATGATCAAAATTCATCACAAGTCAGACAATAAAAGAGCCTCAAGCCACTAACGACAACTTCTTTCTTTTTGGATTTAAGATTTATAACTTAGACACTATCACACCAAACACCTACATGAGGCATCTAACTGTTTAAAGAAGACTCAATACGAGATATGGAACTAATTGTCCATTAGAAACCAATTCAACATGAAAGGGAAAGAATTTGACAGAAGAACACTGAATATTATTAATTACGGTAGCACCTATGACAAGTGAACTCAAGAACAAACCATTAGATTTGGTTGTAAATTTTGTACAACAGTAGAATAAAAAAAAAAACATGGGAAAACTAGAGAAATTACACATATGACATTTGACAGGATGATAATACACAATTCTCTATTTTCTTTTTTAAATGAGAAGGAGAAAGACATGGCCCCCTCCTTTCTTTGCCGCTAATCTTAAAGAGTACTAAGAATGACCAGCTTTCTGTGCAGTAGTAGAAATCCACCAAGAATAACCAGTTTGATTGGCTTGAAGTTTTGTACTTTTCATTAAAGGTACCTCTAATTGCCGCAAAGTGTCCATTAGAGCCACCTGCTTTTGTTTAAGCAGCAGAAGCTGGTTTTGCAGCGCAGCATACTCATTTCTCATTATTTGTTCACTGTCCCGAATGGCTTCCTCACTTACTCCTTCCTCCATAAGCCGAAGCCGCAGTTTCTCAGTCGAAACAGCCACATTGTCCACCGGCGCCATCAGCTCACTGTTGGATATGCGGGGAAACATATCTTTCACTGCCTGCAAGGCCTCCATCCATGCCACCCGATCATCAGGAGTCTCGGCCCTCAAATGGAGTGTCTTAGTCCCCGTGAAAACAGAAAACCTCTTGTCATCGGACCTGCTCTCACGAATAGTCGAAACCTACACACAAAAAGCAGAGCTGAACATAACAAACACAACTCACCACTCAACCCCCAGAAAAAGAAAAAGAAAATCACCACGACACCCACCACATTGAAGTTTCTATACATTAATAATCAATGTTCTAAAATCGGCCAAGGGTTTACAATCTCTATGACAGCAAAACAGCAGTCACATTTGTCCTCAATCTCGAGAATATCACAGATAACTACTAATCCAAAACCACAATTCAAAACCTTCCTTTGATACAAAACCACATGTATCCTCCAGAAGAAGCAATCCGAGTAGGATCACACTATAAACTACACATCTGCGAGCAGTGCAAGTTAAAGCTTTGTTAATAACTAACTCCATCGATCATCACTTCAAAACTCACATTACATAAATCGGATATTCAGATTCATATACATAAAGGCTCAGTAATTATATCTTCTGAATTTTCCAATTTCGTACCTCGCGTCGTAACCCAAACCGAAACGAAATTAAAAGGGGACAAAAACAAAATGGAAGAGAACGAAGAAAGAAAAAAAAATTGATGAAATGGACCTTGAGATGGATTTCGCCGACGGGCTTTCGGCGACGGTCGACGTGCTTCGAATTGCGATTGCGAGAGATCATTCGCGCGGATTCCTCGCCAATGACCTTCGATCCCATCTCGGTTTCGGAGTTTACGATGATCTTGTCGGGTCCGTGAATCTTGTAGTACGAGAGGACGCCGTCTTGAAGCACGAACCAGCGCGTTCTCCATCCTTTCCCGTAGTTCACCCACTTGTGCAGAATCCCGGAGATTCCGTTCCCCACGAGGTCTTTGATCCTGACGTCCACGACGGCCGGCACGGGCGGGGGGTGCGCGCGGCCGCTTTCGCCGCCGTTGGTGATGGAGAGGAGGGATTGTCCGGGTCGGGAAGCGGAGTTGGATCTGGAGGCGGCGGGGATAGGGGGCATGGTGAGGGTGACCGGAGAGGAGTGGTCGGAGACGACGGAGACACAGCAGAAGGGATGCATTAACTTGGAATGAGGGTGGCGATTGAAGAAAGGGTCATGGTATTGGTGTGCTCTTGTTGGTACTCATTGCAAATTTGGGAGAAGGCACAAATTGAACAAATTGAAGAAGAGTCAAGAGGGAGAAGGAGAGGGAGTGCAAGTTCGCGTGAAGGATCGGGAGATTAAAAAACGGTTACGTTAGAACTTCTTTAACTAAAATAAATTTTTTTTTTTGTTCATTTTTCTCACGTATATTTAATCCGTAAATAAACACTAGAATGCATGCAAATAAAGCGAGATAATTGAATTGGAATTAAATTTCTACTTATTTATATATATATATATATTAATTTATTTAAATAACTAAATTTGGTATACTTTTTAAAGAAGTGATCTTTTAAAATTTTCTTATTCAAGAAATGTATAGATTTTTATATTGTTTTTTAAGTTGTTTATTTCAAAATATTTATTTTAAATTTAAATAAAGTGGTTAAATATGTCAACGTGTACCATTTTCGTAAATTTTTGCAGAGAATAAGAGGATAGGAAAGTATAAAAACTTTCATCATGTTTTGTAGATCGTTCTAGTCATTGAATGGAGAAATAACTAATAATATGTTTATCCCATTATTTAAAATATTGTGTATATAATAAATCATATTTTTACTACATTATAAAATTGTATATTGCATGTAAATTAAAATTTAGAGAATTATTGTGAAAATATTTGTAATTTTTTGATTTAGTGACAAATAAAAATAATTAACATAATAAATTAATGATTTTTATTTTAAGTAAAATTGGCCATTGGAATTTATTTTTTCTAAAGGAAAATTATACTTACCTCTAATGAGAATGTACTAAATGGCACCCACATCTATAATTTTGAAATAAATACTTACCTTCCTTATATTGTTACTAAGATAATACTCACACTGTACCTTTAAATACATCTTTACTTTTCTTATATTTTTAATAAATGAGATTATATTAATATGAAATTAACTTAGTAATTGATAAAAAATACAATAAATGTACTACAAATTATATATATATATATATATATATATATATATATATATATATATATATATATATATATATATATATATGTATGTATATATTCATAACTAATTCTAAAATATTAATCCTTTTTAATATAATTAATACTCTTTTTTATAAAAAGAGAAATAGCAATTATTTCCTTAAAGTTATAGTAAATGACACCCTACATTTTTAGTTTTAAAATAAATATTTGTCATGCTCATGTTTTTAATGAAATGACATATAATCTTTAAATGTGTATTTAGTTTCTTGATGTTTTTAATAAATGACATTAACCTCTTCATGTTATTACTAAAGTAATACTCATTTATCTTATTCTATTTCTAAAAAAATATTTTTAAAATTTTTATTTGTAAAATTTTCCTCAGTTTTTATATTTTAAAACTTTAATTTTTATTTTTTATAATGTTTTATTTAAATTTTTTAATATGGTATTTTTAAATAAATTAAGAGGAATGAGTGTTGATTTATTAAAAATAAAATAATGTCATTTATTAAACACAATAGAAGAGTGGATGCCTATTTAAAAACTAAAAACAAAATGTCATTTTATTGAGACCAAAAATGTGACAAATTTTTATTAGAAAACTAGGAAGGAAGAAATATAAATGTAATTTAGTATAATCTCAAGAGATATAATTGTAATTTATTTTTCTCTTATAAAATATTAATCACATTAAAATTTATTAGTATTTAAAAATTAAATATAAATTTATATATATATATATATATATATATATATAGTACTATGTTTAGTATAGTTACAATTTATTGTATTTTTTATCAATTATTATAATTTGATTTTGCATTAATATATATTATCTAGAATTAGAATTTAAATACCTAGTTAACTTCCTAACATAAACTTAAGCTTTTGCTAATCAATTCTTTTAGTTGGAATATCTTCTTTATTAACATGACCATTTAGAAGATGAAATACCTTTTTCATCAACTTGACCATTTGCTAGATTCTGCAAGTAAACCAAACTTATTGCTAAAAGAAAATATTCTTATAAATTTCGTATAAGGTTAAAAAATGTTTAAATCAGACTTTCCACCATGAACATTGCCTTTTGCAACAAGCATAAAATTTGTCAGTGTTCGAGTTAGTAGTAAGCCTTACCTTAATCCTATACCTAATTAAATAAATATCATAATAATTATTTTTCAAAAATAATAATGAAAAAAATAACAGAAGAGCATGATGAGTACTTAATAAAATTAAATTTCTTAATAACCTTTTAAAAACATTATCACCATGAGGTTTATACCAGGGTCTTCCTTAATCTCTTTCATAGTTGTCATCACAACACAATCCCTACCCTATAATATTAAAATTTAGAATTATGGATATAATAATTAATTATAATGGAACTCACATGTTTTAAATGTTGTATGCAAAACTAAAAAAAATTACAAAGATTTATATGCAAGCAAAAAAATTAATAACTACCTTCTTTAATGTGTTTAAGGCTTCCAAAGATTTTATACCAGACATCACAAGAGAGTCTTCTTCCACAGAAATTCTTGAAGTATCAGGCTATTGGTTCAATCCCAATATGGAGAGTCACTAGGTAATTTTAAACTTGAAAAAGAAAAAGATACATTTACATTGAGTAAAAATAATTCAAACATCATAAATATATAGAAAGAAACATTTATCATGTTAAAAATCACTCTATCTTAAATTTCTCAACCTTTATACTTTCATGCTTAAACATATATATATATATATATATATATATATAATAAAAATGTATAACAGATGGATGAGATTTTATTCCACACCTAATTAAGAAAAACCTTAAAAATACTATATTTTTTGCAAATTAGATGATAACAAATAATTGTACTAATGGAATATCTCATATTGACTAAATGTAATATAATTATCACTTTACTATATAGTGAGAGACTGAGTTCAATTTAAATTTTACTATATTAAAACTAAAGAATACAACTTCAATTTAATTTTTGTACGATTAAAAAAGAAATCAACACTTTAAATAAAATATAAGATCATTATAATAACATTTGATGCTTCTTATCCTCATCCTTAATTAGGCTCAATTTCAATGATATTCTGATGATGCTTTCATTTTTTTTTAATATTATTTCTTACTAAACCCATAACAAACTCTAATAATATTTATAGTGAAATAAATATATGGTATAAAAAAGGGAAAATCTGAATATCTAAAAATACATGAGAAAAAGAGTAAGGAAATATAATATATATATATATATATATATATATATATATATATATATAT
>Ga0209489_104168_pt1 | contig 26939 bp, 18 predicted proteins | sample SiratrowhiteBW_FD_187527 | JGI IMG/M metagenome (GOLD analysis project Ga0209489, IMG submission 187527) | Root nodule microbial communities of legume samples collected from California, USA - Siratro white BW (SPAdes) (version 2) | ecosystem: Host-associated > Plants > Roots > Nodule | place... | reverse complement strand
AAAAAAAAAAAAAAAAAAAAAAAAATATATATATATATATATATATATATATATATATATATATATATATATATATATATAGAGAGAGAGAGAGAGAGAAACAGACACACAGGCGATCGTGTATTGTTTCCGCTAGTTATTGGTAAAATAATTAATTTTTAATTTCATTATATTTGATCAAATTAAATTATTTTATTTTATTTCAAAATATTGTTTTTTTACATAACTAAATAAATTTGTATTGTGGTAATTTATGTTTTGTGTCTCTTACCCATCCATCATCTTGAAAACCTTATGCACAGGTTACATATGGGCTTGGGATATTGGGCTTGAAATGGTTGTTACTGCAAGTTGGCTTTCTATATAAACCACCCTTACTCTGTTTCTAACATCGGCTGTTCAACCCTAAACCCTACTTTTTGCTGCTGCCGCTCCTGCAACCCTCCCATTTTCAAGGTTTCTTGATATTTTGTTGAATCAGATTCATGTCTTTCCATTTTGAATCTGTATTCCCAAGCCTATGAAGTGTTTAGTAGTTTTTCTTTTTTTAAAAAAAATCTGGTATATGCTTTAATCGGTTAATGCAATTTAGTGTTATTATATGTGGGTGCAGGAGGTTGGGAGAATTGTTGGTGAGAGATTGCAATGGCTCCTACAAAGGGTGAGAATATTGCATTGTTATTTTATTGTCCATTTCTTCAATATTATTTACCTAGATGTTCATGTATACGATGTTGTCGGTTGATAGTACTCCAATGTTGTGTTTTATGTTGTAACATATCCCATTTGCCAATGTTGCTTTTATACGTGCATTGTTGGTAATGCGCACTGATTGCATATGGTTCTGTTTACCTTATTTTTGGTTATAGTGCTCTTGAAATTAAGTGTGTGTTCTTGTGACATGCATGAATGGATGCCTAAGTTAAAGAAAACGGGTGTACCATTGTGCTTGGAGTGCTTGTCAAATATTGACAAATGATGATTCTTTACTGTTGAATCCTGTAATACTGGACATGATTACCCTGATGCTCTCCTTCTTTCTCTGATAGCCTTGTTTTATTTATGGACATCATATTCTTTTCCTTAAGTGGAAAAGACTCAAAGGAATACTTGATTTGGGCTAATGATCTAATTAGTTTGTTTTTTTCCTTGAGCAGTGGTTAATCCTAAAAAGGCTGATCCCAAAGCTCAGGCCTTGAAGACAGCTAAGGCTGTCAAATCGGGTGGCCAAGTGTTTAAGAAGAAAACTAAAAAGATCAGGACATCTGTTACATTTCACAGGCCAAAGACATTGAAGAAGGACAGGAATCCTAAGTATCCTCGCATTAGTGCTCCACCCAGAAACAAGTTGGACCATTATCAGATACTTAAATTTCCTCTAACTACCGAATCTGCAATGAAGAAAATTGAGGATAACAATACACTGGTTTTTATTGTTGATCTCCGTGCTGACAAAAAGAAGATTAAGGATGCTGTGAAGAAGATGTATGACATTCAGGCCAAGAAAGTAAATACTTTAATCAGGTAATGGGAATAAAATTGACAATATATTTGATCTGCTACATGCAAATTTGAGTTATTGAAAAACTACCAAATGCAGTGAAAGTGGACCAGTTTAAGTGCATCATCATTACTGTTGCGTAGAATTTTATATTAAGCAGTGTTGTTTCTTTCTTATGCTTTAACCAATATCCTTTTTTGCAGGCCGGACGGAACTAAGAAAGCCTATGTTAGGTTGACTCCAGATTATGATGCCTTGGATGTAGCCAACAAGATTGGTATCATCTAAGTAGTACTCTTGATTATAAGAAAGTCAATCCTTCTTTCTTAAGATAGTTGTTCTACATGTCCCAAGTTTAGGACTTGTTATTCTACATATGTATTAACTGTTATTCATTCAATTTTGAGTTGAGAACATTTTTATGAATTAGGTTTTATACTGGTATAATTATTCTCTCACCGATTGCCTGCTTTATTGGTTTATCTTATATTACATTACCATTGTAACATCTTGTATATCTCATAAAAAAGCAAATTTCACCTCAAATTTCTATTTCTTGGTCATCAGTATCAATTTTATTCTACTATTTTTCTGTGTTAAGTTTTGTACACATGCAGAGTCTGTTTATGGTAAGTTTTATAATTGGTTCCTTTTTGCAAAGAGAATTTGAATCACAACCAGTGAACCCTTTTATGAAATCCAATTTTGTTTAATCACTCATCAATACACTGTTTAGCAAAAATATCATCTGCATACCAAATTTTGTAATTGTAGATGGGTAAGCTCTCACATATAACCCTTCATCTTCATTACTATGAACTCAAATCATTCTATAAATTTTCCCGTGAATCATTATCTTCATCTGCCAACACCGTCCAACAATCATTGTATGGATGTTTATGATTAACTTGCAGAGCTGAGTTGGGGGGCGGGGTCAATTTCTGACTCCAGTGTTTCCAAGGTTTGATCGCTCTCCTTTTCTTTTTTCCACACCACAGATATCAATTTCTGTCCTGATACCAGCATATTGATCATATTCAGTTGGTATCAATTGTTATGTAGGTTGGTAGTGGATACCTGTAAAATATGTTGACGGACCTATCATATTTTTACTCATGTAGTTGAATATAGAAATATAGCCAAATCTGAAGGTTAGGCTTTAGAGAACTATTGCTCCTGGGTTTGAATTTGGAAACAGCCCTAGCCCTTTGGCATATGCTAGGTGAGGCTCATATATTGAGGAGCCTTCTTGCACAAAGGTTTGTGCTCTTACTGTATTATGTTGTAAAATGATTCACGGTTTGTGACGAAAATTAAAGTGCTTTTATATGAATATATTAGTTTTTATTGTTTGAGTTCGATCATAATCTTTGCGCTATCATTCACCTTTGTTCCTTTTAACCAAAACTTTTTATGCATTAGTCGCTGCAGCGATATATTATTAGAGTTTATTTATGTAATATTCATATATTAGTTATTGCAAATTCCTATGAAGATGGGTATAGTCCCTGTTCAAGTTTTATCTTTTCATGGTTGCTAAACAATTAATAGAGAAGTTCACAATATGAAATATTTTTCTTTAGAATACCAGACATAGTCAGGTGCCTGCCTTGTTTGGAAATTTGGTAGGGACTGTTACATGCCTGGGACATAATATACTGAGAGTGAGTCTGATAATATGGGTTTTCCATGTTGTTGGATAACATCTCTTGGGAAAGGGTCCATCGTTGCCCAGTAATATTCTTCGTTATTATTTGAGCTACATCTGGATTCTACATCACAACTTCTGCCCTTTACTCACTTTGTTCTTTTTCTACGAAAGCATTTGGTATTGTTTGTGTGGTTAGAATTTGTTTGTGTTCATATAATCACAAACAAGATTAATTATTGCAAGTTCCTATCAAGGTTCTTGAATCCCTATGATAAAATTTTTCATTTCTTGCTGAGGACTTAATAGCGGTAAACATTGTAAGGCATTATTTTACTTTGAATACCGGACATAGTCAGGTGTCTGCCGGTTTTGGAAATTTGGTAGAGACTGTTACATGTCTGGGACAACATATGCTAAGAGTTAGTCCGACAAATATGGGTTTTCTATGTTGTTGGGTAAAACCTCTTTCGAAGGTGTCCATCGTTGCTCAGTATTATACTTTATTATTATTTGAGCTACGTCTGGATTCTACATCACAATTTCTGCATCTCACTCATCTTACATTGTTCATGATGTTAGAATTTATGTTTGTATTCGTATTCAAACAAGTTTTAATTATTGGAAATTCCTATTAGGGTGCTTGATACCCATGTATTCCTTGTTGCTAAACTATTAATAGAGGAGAACAATGACATTTTTTGTATTTTGAATACCAGACATAGTCAGGTGTTTGCCGTATTTTGAAATTTGGCAGAGACTGTTACATGTCTGGGACATAATATACTGAGAGTGAGTCCAGCAAATATGGGTTTTCTATGTTGTTGGATAACATCTCTTTGTAAGGTGTCCATCGTTGCCCAGTAATATACTATTATTACTTGAGCTACATCTGGATTCGACAACAATTTCTGTCTCTCACTCACCTTTGTTCCTTTCAACAAAATCAATTTTATATTATTCATGCTGTTAAAATTCGTTGTTGTATTCCATATTTCCAAACAAGTTTAATTATTCGAAGTTCCTATTATTGTGGATGTATTTTGCATTTGGAAATTTGGTAGACAATGTTACATGTCTGGGACATCATATTCTGAGATTGAGTCCTGCAAATGTGGGTTTTCTTCGTTGTTGCATAACATCTCTTTTGAAGGTGTCCACCATTGTCCAGCAATACTTTTTTTTTGAGCTACATCTGGATTCTATATCACAATTTGTGCCCCTAGCTAACTCTTGTTCCTTTCAACAAAATCAAATCTTACATTATTCCTGCTGTTAGAATTTATGTTTGTATTCATATTCAAACAGGTTTAGTTATTGTAGGTTCCTATTATGGTGCTTGAATACCCATGTTAGTTTTTTTCTTTGTTGCTAAACTATTATTAGAGTAAAACAATTTATGACATTTTTGTACTTTGAATACCAGACGTAGTCAGGTGTCTGCCGTTTTGGAATTTTGGTAGAGACTGTTACATGTCTGGGACATGATATACTGAGGGTGAGTCCAACAAATATGGGTTTCCTATGTTGTTGGATAACATCTCTTTGTCAGGTGTCCATCGTTGCCCAGTAATATACTATTATTATTTGAGCTACATCTGGATTCCACATAACAATTTCTGCCTCTCGCCCACCTTTGTTCCTTTCATCAAAATCATTTTTGTATCATTCACGCTGTTAGGATTCGTTGTTGTTTCATTTTTACTAACAATTTTAATTATTTGAAGTTCCTATTATTGTGGGTGTATGTCACATTTGGAAATGTGATAGAGACTGTTACATGTCTGGGACGTCATATTCTGAGTTTAAGTCCAACAAATATGGGTTTTCTATGTTGTTGCATAATATCTCTTTTGATGGTGTCCATCGTTGTCCAGCAATACTTTTTTATTTTTGAGCTACATCTCCATCACAATTTCTCCCCCTCACTAACTCTCTGTTAGGATTTATGTTTGTATTCATATTCAAACAAGTTTAATTATTGTAAGTTCCTATTATGGTGCTTGAATACCCATGTTAGTTTTTTTTTTCTTTGTTGCTAAACTATTAATATAGGAAAACAATTTATGACATTTTTGTACTTTGAATACCAGACGTAGTCAGGTGTCTGCCGTTTTGGAATTTTGGTAGAGACTGTTACATGTCTGGGACATTACTGAGGGTGAGTCCAACAGATATGGGTTTCCTATGTTGTTGGATAACATCTCTTTGGAAGGTGTCCATCGTTGCCCAGTAATATACTTTGTTATTATTTGAGCTACATCTGGATTCTACATCACAATATTTGCACGTCCTCACCTTTGTTCCTTTCAAAGAAGTCATTTTTTACATTATTCAACTGTTGGAATTTATATTTGTATTCATATTACTCAAACAAGATTAATTAATACTTAGTTTTTTCTTGCTTTGTTCCTAAATGAATAGAGGAAGATATTATGGCATTTTTTTACTTTGAATACCAGACATAATCAGGTGTCTGCCATTTCCGGAAATTTGGTACGGACTGTTGCATGTCTGGAGCATAATATTATGTAGAGGGGGTCTGATTTTTTTTGTCCATTTCTGATTATGCATGGGGGCTTAGCGTGCCAAGTATGCAAGGGTTTGGTTCCTAGATTTTATTTGTACACAGGGTGGATGGTAAAGCAGAGCAAGAAGCTTGAATAATGAGGTTAAGGCTGACTGTTATGACTTACTCGCAGACATTTATTGGCATGATTGGTTTGATTCAGTTAGAGTAAATATGTTGGATAGAGGTCCTATTGGTTACATGTCTTCTTAATTGATAATGTATAGAAAGTGGTTCGAATAATTTGTTTTAGATAGGTATCAATCATATTCTGTGCTGTATTCTGGATATTTTAAGCTGTTTAATTTTATCGCGTTAAAGTTGTAATAGTCAGAGTAGATCCAAATTTATAATAAAATATTCTGAATTCATATTTACGAGAATTTGTTGGTTTTAGGGTTTATATAGTTAATACTTTTTATTTCATCTGATTGTTAAGTAACTTGTCTTCAGTGTTTTATGATGAAGTATTTAATCTAAACGGGTTCAATGCAAGCAATAAGTAGACATGAAAGGCAGCAATCATAAATTTTTTAAATTTTGATTGTATAAAAAATACGGTCGAAACAAGTTGTAAAATATATCGATTATTTTTGTTAATATATACAAAGCATAAGGTCAGAAGAAAAAAGTTGATTTTTGGAATTATGGATGTTCTTATTTGATCAAATATTTATGAGAGCTTTTGTATTCTGGAAATAAATTTTCATATTTATTTCTAAAACGATTTTACATAAAGATTAATTTTGGTACCTTAAAAAACGAGAGGAGTTATTTGTTTTTATTGTAAGCTTTTTTATTTAACTTGGAAAGGTTAAAATATCATGTGAGAGATGTTAATAAAAAAGTAATGTAAAACAATGTTTTTTGTGAATCATAATTTTTGAATAGAGGATTATGAAAACGTTAATTCTTAGATTCCTATTCTTGAGAAACTTCCTTTTCTTCGTACCAACTGATTATCTCCTTGAAAAACTTTCTAAATTTGTTTCTTATAAATTTGTGAAGAGGTCTTCGCTTTATAGTTGATCCGTATTGACAGGTGATATGGTTAGTTATCGTTGGCAGAAAATGAGTACTATAATTAGTGTAACATTGCAAGAAATTTCGCTGTATGCATTAGAATTACTCATTTATTGTACATGTATTTGGAGAAAGTTATTATAAGCAAACATCTGATTAAACTTGGGACTATAAAAAGCTCAAATGAACATTCTCGCTCAAGAGTTTAATATCTCTAATATGGTAACAATTATGATCAATTTTCAAACATCGAAAATTTTGAACGACTCTATCACTGTGTGCAGCCTGTCTTTCATCTTTTCCCATCTTCTCTCGTTTGCTCCAGTTGTCAAGGTGTAAAACTTACCTATAATTCACAATTAAAACATAGGTAAAACCATGGATAATATTCTTAAATTCGGAACTGAGTTGTGTAGTGTTTTCTTAATCCAAAACTCAAATGTTTGTTTTTTAACCATGAAGAAAATGTCTAAACTTGTATACAAGATTGCATAAATTTTCTAATTTTGAAGATTTAAGGGACACTGCTATTTTTATGCAAGTTTTAATTCGGTTTCAAAGGTCAATTTACAAGGTTCAGCATGTAATTAAAATATTCAAAAGGGTCTAACCATACCATTGCCAATGGAGACTGTGCTGAGAGCATGACGAGTATAGTTTGGAGCCTTAGCGACGAACTCAAACTGATAGTATTTTTTCCCTTCAACATCTTGCTGAAGCATTACACATATGAACAAATATCAATTGATTAAATGTGCAGAGTCTAATTAAACATAAAAAGTAATTATTACAAACAAGGAAAAGAGATGTAAGACATCAAACCTCTTTTGCTTCTATTATCTTGGTTTTCTGGTTTGAAGGGGCCAAAACCTTTTTTATTAGAATTTCAGCAACCTCTTGAGGGGATCCAAATTCTGTAATATCCTGTTTGCCAGTTGGTATCAGATTTACACTGACGCTCTCCAGTGGTTCAATGACATCTTTGAACACCTTATCTTGGCCTTGGATTACTACTTCCTGCTCACTCCCCCATGATCAAAAAGAGATGAAGTAGCTAACCTTAGCTTCCATTTTAGCTTTGTATCAATAAATAAACTTGATATAGACATAAAGTCACACTGATGCAGAGTGCAGACAGTATTATAACAATGCTCACCTGCCACCCAAAAGGGTAGATAAATGAATATCCATCTTTCTTGTCCAAAACAGACAAAAATCCTTTCTTATTTTCTGCAGCAACTGAGCCATATCAAGGGCATATCCTCAGGGTGTCAGGCATCAGTATTTAGGAAAGTAACAAGTGTCATAAACAGCATTTGTACCTTCCTCATCAAGCACAATTCAGTAACATGGAAAACTTAACTGCTTAAAATGCAATCTTACAAGAGTTTGAGTGTTGGTTGATCAGAAAAACTAATGGGGCTGTAGTTCCAATGGCAATCACTTGGCGCCTTCTTTGTCTATCTGCCAATGTAAGACAAAGGATTAAAAGAAACAAAATTGGTATAGTCCCAGTTAATGATAGCAATTCAATGTCAGATAAGAGTGTTGTTATATCCTCCTACAAATCTTCATAATACTTAATAAATCATGTATAAATTGAAAAAAAAAAATGCATTTATTGTCTTGGAAACATAAAAAAAATTCAACAGTTGCTACCATACAAAGTAAGAGGATGTTGTAGGAGGATCTAGAATTGTTCCTCTCATAATTCTCTAAGTTGCTTACAATAGGTATAGGGATTGCAAATCAAAACTACTCAATTTTCACCGATAATAACATGTAATTTGCATTAGGACTTTTTGTGCCCCACATGAAACCCCAACTACACAGTTGCTTAGTATTTTCACTCTACATTCTCAAGCATTCTTTGCTATGGTTAATAGCCTAAACAGGTTTTGAAGGAAAGAGAACCAAGTGCTTCAAAAATCTTTCTCACCAACATTGTACTGCTTGTGAAGGTTAATATCTGATTTAGACAACATGATTAACATTGCACTGTGCATCTTCATTAGAAGCAAAATACCTACATTGATATCCAGAAACCAGCTCAATGAGCAATTGGAATATACCTATTCTTCCTTCTGATTTTGAAGTATCAAAGAGAACCAAGGAATCCTAAAATGACAAATTCTTCTAAGCAACCTCACTTAGGAACACTATAAATAACCTATTACATTCTTATCATAAGATAATGGGATCCATGAATTCAACCTGAGCAGACCCAAAGGAAAAAAGAAGGAACCTTGCGGAGTTAAAGAAGCAGAGGGCTCTTGGGCAGCTTTGACAGTGAAGGAAACGGCATCTCTTCGAGGAGAACGAGAAGTGGGAAGCTTCTGGAACAGACCCACATTGAGAAGATTGAATAAAACGAAATTAGCAAAGTTAAAACATAAGAGTGTGTGATTTTGTATTACCTGAGAAAAAGAATTGTGAAGAAGGGTTCGGTGAAGTGTTGGAGAATTCTGCAGAGACGTCATTGTAGTGGTGTGAGAAACTGCAGAGAAAATGAAAGAAGAACAAGTGACTTTGTATAAGGTTGTTGTGTTCTTTGTGGTGGAGGACTCACTTTTTGGGACTTTCACTTATCCATAACAATCTTCTCCCTCTCACATTTTCCACATATATATTTATATACTATTAGATTAAATAAGATTTAGATACTTTTATAAAAAAATCAGTTTGCATTACTTAAATATTTTATACATAAGATTTAAATATTAATCTATTTATTAATATCACGTGATAATAGAATAAAATCTTATTAGATATCTGTGCATTTTATACTTATAGTTTATATAAATTATTGTCTATAGGTGTTACACTTACAGAAATTTATATAATTTTTTTTTCTCTTTCCATTGTATTGTTTAAGTTAATCTACAATTTTGTTTCTCATTCTTTAAAATTCATCTCTTAATTTAAAAAAATACTCCAGTGTTTTAAAATGTTTTTATTAGATCGAAGTGTTTTTTACCCAATTTTTATGTTTCTTTGTGTACACTGAATTACTTTAAGTTAGTGAGATAAATTAATGATCAAATTAGTTTACCACGTGCCAGTGAAAAATATTAAGAAAATAAAACTAATAATGATGATTATATAAAAATAGTAAATAATTTTAAATATATTTTTTATTGGAGAAAATATGAGCAATTTGTATTCTTGAAATGTGTTGCTTTATTTTATTATTTAAATATATTTTTATTTTTATTTTAAAATATAACTAAAGATAATATAGGAATGTGAAAATATGTGTATTATATATTTTATAGATAAGTTAATTAATTATGTTTGACTGGTTTGAGTAGTGTATGGAATATAACTCCAAGGAATAAAAATGAAAGAGTATTGAAATGGCTTAATTCAAAATGTACATGTGTTCCTTATTCTCAATAAAGAGGAAGAGGAAGTTATTTAATTTTTCATTATTGAAAAAATGGGATAATGATTTATTTAAAAGAAGTTTGACTAAAGTATCTTTAATCAAATTATTTGTATTGGGTTGCAAATAGTTATTGTATATATAAAGATTAAAGAAATTATTTATTAGTTCAAAGTGTATACGTTAATATTATGGATAAGATTATTTATCTTATCATTAATAACATATCTATTAATAAATAATACTTATTCATTTATAATATCATGATATTAAATATATAATTATTTCGAACATTTTTATTTTATTATCTTAACACATCCAATATTTAACAATTCTAACTCATCGTATAAAAGAAGCTTGATTGATATATTTTTATTTGAACACAAATCAATATGAATAAAAAACTTTGTTATCCCTTCATGATTCTTTACTTAAGTTATCATATTGTTGCTTAAAAGATAATTATCATACTTACATGATAGAATTTTTGTTAGAGTAAAAATTCTATCTAAAAATAAAATTTCTTTCTCATTATTTTTTTGTTGAGTAATTAAATTGTTACTTAAATGAAAATCATTATTAGAAGAAGTTTGTCTCGTTTTTAATTTTGCTTAAGAAAAAAAAAATTCGCTTAAAAAAAATATATAAATTGTGTAAGAATGGAAATAAGAACAAAAAATGCATCAAAAACACTATATCTAAAACATATCATCTTCCATTGCAAATTATAATTAACCTTCTTCCAACTCAAAATAATCATCTCAAATTATAAATGCATCTTGAGACAAGTAAAAATTAAAATATCAAAAAATCATATAATATAAGATGTTACTTGCTCATATAATTCAATCTAAGAACGATTAAATGTAAACTTATCGATTAAAAATAACTACTGTTAATTTATATTTCAATTTAAGATAGACAAATCATGAAATATCATACGTCAAATTTTCTCAGTAAACTATACTTAAAGTCATCAATTCAAAATAATTTAATATTTTAAAAACTATTTTTAAATAATTAGATACACAAATAATCAACTCTCCTTACCTCAACCCCTGTAATCAGATAAGTATAACAAAGTTAGAAAAAATTAAGAAAATCGTAACTTATTCTCAAAAACATAATTTACAAAGAAGACACATCATTATTTGACTCATATTTTTATGTGCAGACGTAAAACCTCATACATTGAAAAGTACATTGAAAATGAATGATTTGAAAAATTATAAAAAAAATATATTTACTAAAAATCACAATTTTGAACGATCAAGATTATTCCAAATTTCAATGTCACGTAAACTATACTCCCTAATTTTTAAAAATACAAGAAACAATTTTAACGTCTTAAAGAAAAGGCGCATATATATATATATATATATATATATATATATATATATATATATATATATATATATTTCAAAATATAGTTAGATTTATGGAATGAATTACGACAAAAATTCTTTGTACTGAATATAACTTAAAATTTTAATATTAATTTTTTTAAATCATGCATATTAAATATAAAAACTAGCACTTAAAATAATTCAAGAGAATTAAAAATAAAATTACATTTTATTTTATTTATAATTTTAAAACCAAACTTAAAACAAATTATTATAGTTCTCACTTAATATTTTAAATGTGATTTATAAAAACGGGTCGTGATTAGTGTATATTATTACTAGAAATACATATTTTAGTATGTTCTACTCTCTCTTGCATATATTTGAAGATATATATTTGCATATATTTGAAGATATATATATTTTTTTTCAATTCATAATTTGGTTGTTTTATTTTACGTCGAAGATTTTATTTCTTAATTTATCAAAATGAGTTATTTTAATTCAATTGTCTAAAGATATAAAGATATTAATGTTAATCCGCATATGTTACTCTCAAACAAAATTCTTCCATTATCGTGTTTCATTTATTAAAATGAAATAAAAATTTATACAATGAGCATCAAATAACTTTAAAATATACTAATAATGTTAACATGATATCAGGTAGACAAGCTAAAGTATGCTACATGATTAGTCGTCAATCTCTTAATTCGGATAATTAAATTAAAATTACAATGTTTTTAAAAATTAATGCACTAAATATTTACTTAAAAACAAGAAAATTAAGATTATAAATAAAATAATAAAGACCAGAAATATATTTAATGGGTGGTTCTCTAATTTATTTTATTTAGGAATTTATGATTCCAATCTTTGCACAGTCAAATGATTCTATTTACAACTTTTAGTTTCAAATGTAACAATTGACCAAGTAATGGTATGCATGGTCAAATTATCTACACTTTTTCTTTTGAATTCTCATTCCTACCTTCGAGAACAACAATGGCCATCTCACCACAAGAAATTCAATCAAAAATTATTCTGATAACTCATACATATTGAAGCTTAAATAAAATATTACAATATAAAAATTAAAAAATATATATTTCTCTACTTTAAATGCATCAATAATAAAATAAAACACTAATTAAGATGAGTTTATTGATATAAACCATGTATTTTTACATGGTTTAGTTTATATGGACCTATATACATAAGAACCCTTTTCATGGTGGCTAGCTTTTGTTGTGGCAAATGATGAATGTGACATGAAGCCACTATAGATAATTAAAATAATAAAAAAAATTAGTGAAAGTGTGAAAGAATAGAGTATATTAACTTTGTTGAAGTAGTTCCATCATTCATTCAGAAAACTCTAAGAAGAAACTGGGTGACATTTGTGAGTGGGTGATCAATGAATTGCCCTAATAATTAGTAAGAAAAAGGTGAAGAGGGCCCTTCAACACTCTCAACTTTGCCATAACTTCTCATTTTCTTAAATATGTCTTAAGTATATAAATAAATTTATATAAAATTATTTCCACTTAACTAATTATTTTTTTAGTTTAATTCTTACATAATAATTTTACCTGACTCAAACAACATCATTTTCTGTGTAAAAAGTTTGTGATATATAGAAAACAAAGCTTTATTACAAAAAGTTAAGTATTCATGATTTTTACATTTCTACATAATATATCCACTTCCGAGAGTGGAAGTTAGACATATATTAAATAAAATATTTTTGTTGATTTTATCAGAATGTAACATTTTCTATAATCATAATCTTTTCAATATAAAAAAAAATTCACTATTTTCTCTTCTCCTTCCTTTAATTCCCTTTCCCCACTATATGAAACCCCACACATGTCTCTGATTTTTTTTTTTAAATTTAAATAGTTATTGACGGCCAACATTTGTCAACTTCATCTATAAATAATAAACTGAATTTCAACTAAAATCACTTATAAAAATGATAAACTTCATTTATAAATAATAAAATAATTTTGACTATTTAAAATCACTTAAACAAGACATTAATTATATTTCAATTTAAAACATCTAATAGAATTCATTTTCTGCTCCTTCATTTGGGTGACCAGTGATTTCACAAAAACAAAAAAAAGGATGCATAATTATTGACAGTGACTTTACCAAAACACCCTTCACCGTTGTTCCAGCTTTGCATGCATGCCTTTGTCGTCACAGCGCACACTCACTGTATTTCTGTCCCTAAAAAGCATAAACCCATAAACAAATAAATTAATAATTAACCATATATTAATACATAGTCATTAAATAGGAAAATACGTTAAGGCACATGGACGCCGGCGTTTGACCGTTAAACCTATCCAAACAAAAAATAACTCTCTCAAAGAAGAAAACGGGAGAGGGTTCACGAATTTCGCTTGCTGCTTCGGGTCACGTTTGTTTCTCCTCTTCGAACTCCGTTTCCGACCTGAGAGGCCGTAAAAAGAGACGGCGACGGCGGTGCCGGCGAAGGCCAGGACGACGTCGTTCGCCGGAAGAGGAAAACAACGGAACGAAGTTATAACGCAGGGCTTTTCAGTTTTTTGGAGTGGATCTGCTGAATTCAGCGGTTTCATTTCGGAGAGAGCGTGCTAGAAGAGATGATGATATCAAGAGGATTGTTCGGGTGGTCCCCGCCGCACGTGCAACCGCTCACGCCGGTTTCCGAGGTGTCGGAGCCGCCGGAGTCGCCATCGCCGTACCTGGACCCCGGCGCCGAGACCTCTGCGTCGCAGCAGGTGGAGGTGGAGGAGGAAATGGAGGAGCCAGAGGAGATCGAACCGCCGCCAGCAGCGGTTCCGTTTTCGCAGCTGTTCGCTTGCGCCGACCACTTCGATTGGTTCCTCATGATCGTCGGTTCCCTTGCCGCCGCGGCTCATGGCACCGCGCTCGTCGTTTACTTGCACTATTTCGCGAAGATCATCCACGTGCTGCGGATGGATTCGCACGAGCAGTTTCACAGGTTCACCGAGGTTAGATTGTGATTTTCATGCGCAAACCCTACCTTTCTCCTTTTATGGTTTTCCTCTTTTGTCTAAAGCTCAGGCGATGTTTTGCTGTTGAGATGTAGTTGAAAGCTTTATTTATCGAATTTAAGGACTAGCTTTGTTGCAATTAGACTTGGTTGGGTTGGTGATGATCGGGTATATAAGCTTTGGTTTTCTGTTCTGATAGTTTGATTTGGTTCACTTAGCTAGCTGGTTACTGGCGAAGTTATTGTTAGGGTTTAAGCTATGTATATCAAGATGTGTCTTCTAGCTGGTTGTTCTTGTAATTTTTTTATCTTCGATTTGATGTCTAGAACTAAATTGGTCAATAGGTGGTAACTTCCGCGGGTAGAAAATTGAGTTTCTATAACCACTTCCTCTGAATCATTGGCTCCTGCTGCTAATTCATTGGACTATGAAGAGTTCAAGAAAAATGTTTAGTTATGATGATTTTGTCAGGTGGCTGGAAGGGTGTAATAGAAACCGAAGGGTATATTAGATCAACCCAAAAGTCTAAATCAAACAGTTAACTATTTAGTAAAGCATAAACAATATGTTAAGATATTTTTTTTAAGTACCGAACAAAAATGAACGTATTTGCGCATCAGTAGCTAGTCTTGTAGGTGGGTACTCCAGTGGTAGTGTAAGGAAAATTTAGAACAGAGAGACAATTTGATAAGAGAGAGAAAAGCATGCAGAATTCAATTAGGACTCAGAAGAAGAAAGCGAGACGCACCATAATTCACTGCCAAACAAAGTCCTCCCTCCACCTATTCATAGCCCTCTCTCTTGTGCTTCTCCTTGGCCCTTGTACCGTGTGATCATGAACCACGTGTCCACTATTAATAACTAACTTCTCTCCTCCTCCAGCTGTTTGTTTTTTCTTCCTTGCAGTGGCCTTGTCTGGTTTTGAAAACTGATTATTTCGATGGCTGAGCATTGCACTTTTAGTTTCATAATTGCTTCTCTTGCATTGGTGCAATGTTGCGGAGACCTTGTCTAGTCGTATGCAATGATAAAGGTAGATTGTAGAGTACTCTAGTTAGTTTGTTGTATCAGTTTGTAGTCTTAAATGAAATCATCTTCAACTCTGTCCTTAACACTTTGTCATAAATAATTTCATTACTTTAGCAACATGTAGTTGGTTCAGTAGTTGATACAAGAGTGAGTCTCCCATGGTTAGTTGAGTCACGGAGCTATTATTTAAACCATGTATCAGACGGAGCTTTTGGAAGTGGCTCTCTTCTCTGTCCCATTCTAAAACTAATTGCTTGGAGCGCATTACAAACCGACAACTTTTCTGATCTCATAAATTACAAGCGTGAAATTGGGTTAGGATTAACTAGTTAGCCTTCTAGGGTGTGTTAAAGTTTAGCAAAACTTTGAAGTTTCATTGAGGATATGTTGAAGGACTCAGAATTTTCAGAAAATAGGAAGAGATATTAACTTAAAGTTACACTTTTTTCTGTTTGACTGCTGTGGACTGTGGAAATTACATGTGGTAAGAGGGCTTTGTATTTTATATCTTTTGCGAAAATTCAGACAGTCAATGATTTAGGGCCTTGACGGGATTGTTTTGCATTGTTCTCTGCCAACCAAAATAAATCGTGGTAGAATATAAAATTAAAGAAAGTTAAAGAAAGCAGGATCATGTATTGGAGAAGCCTAATAAGCATCACACATCACACCCACGGTTTGATTGCATTGCGTGAGGGCACTCTTGGATGGAATTTTCTACCGTAATTTATGAAGCTGATAATTTTATCGAGAAAGCATAAATGTTATAACCCTTTTTAAATAGGCCTCTTGTACTATAGCTCATCCTCCATAAGTAAAGGAATAAAGTATCCTTTAAGGATTTAGTCCTATGTCAAAAAAATATGTCAAAAAAATATCATACAAGACCAAATTTTCAGCTAAATGAAACAAGCCAATCCAACCCGAAACCATGAAATGAAAATTACAACATCCCATTTGGCTGAAAATGCTTGAAGTTTGATTCCCAGATATGGTGGTTATAATCTTCTACAGTTATACTTGTAATTTGTCTCTAGCCCGATTCTTTCTTTTTGATTTTTGCAAAGGATGGTTATAATTTTGTTTCTCCTAGTCAAGAATATATAGTGAAAAACAGGTAGGAAATAAAATGAAGAGGTTAATATATTGAACAAAAGTCGCTGTAGTTTCCATTTTTATTATCAGATTCAGATACATTATATTGATAGCCCATTATACATTCCTTGTAAAATGTCATATTCCTTCTGTCCTTTGGGCCTTCAGAAAAATACGAGTTTTTCTGGTACTAGCTATTGGGTGCTTTATGCTCTAGTAACATTTACCAGGTTCTTGTGGATAAGTAGCCTTAAAAGCTAGATATTTATGCCTTCTGGTAATTGTTATCTGGTATTTTTGTGTGTAGGTAAAGCTTCAAAATACATTCTATTTGTCTTTGGGCTCTTAAGCTCCTGGAGGAGAGAGTAGAAATTATCTTCAGTTTTCCACAAGGCATTCAGTTTTTGAGTCAGTGGACTTCTGCTAACTTACCTTTTTTATTTTTCTTTGCAGCTTGCTTTAACAATTGTTTATATTGCTGCGGGAGTTTTCATTGCGGGTTGGATTGGTAAAGTTAAATGTTTAATGAAATTCATCATGGAAAATGTGTTTTATGGGATGTTCCATTTTAAGTCGGTGCTATTCTAATGCTTTCCCCCTCCTGTTAAATAGAGGTTTCATGTTGGATCTTGACGGGAGAACGACAGACTGCCGTCATCAGGTCAAATTATGTTCAAGTACTGCTTAATCAAGATATGAGTTTTTTTGATACTTATGGGAATAATGGAGACATTGTGAGTCAAGTATTGAGTGATGTGTTGCTTATCCAGTCTGCTCTTAGTGAAAAAGTATGTCCTGTTCTAATCATGTTTATAAATTACTTCCTTTGTAGAAAATTAACTTCTCTGCAGTTAATGTCTCTGGACATATGTCTTGTATAATATATCTACACGCTTTTGATGATACAGGTCGGAAATTATATTCATAATATGGCCACATTCTTCAGTGGTCTTGTCATTGGCCTTATCAATTGTTGGCAGATTGCTTTGATAACATTAGCGACAGGTCCATTTATTGTTGCTGCTGGAGGAATATCAAACATATTCCTCCATAGGCTTGCAGAGAATATCCAAGATGCATATGCTGAAGCAGCTGGCATTGCTGAGCAGGTTGTTTATTTTTTGAATTTTAATTTTGTTGACCCAAGTACTTTCCTCTTTTCTTTTCCCACATGTATGCATGAGATAGGCATATAGATAAATTTAAGATATTCATATGGTATCTTCCGTGTCAAATTTTCAATGAGACCACCTTATCTATTTAAAATAAAGCTGGTACCTTATAGTCGACGAATTTTCAAGCTGACATGTGGAATGGTTGAACATTAGGGTTTTCATATCTTTTGATGGTATTGCCTATTCATTTGTTTCTGTTGGTGCCTTCTAATTTTTTTGAGCTAAAATTGGACTAGAGGTGAAGTGTGTAGTGCCAATGACTCTTAATATAGATAGTTTCTTGTGTTGCAGGCAGTTTCCTATATAAGGACATTGTATGCATTTACAAATGAAACTTTGGCCAAGTATTCATATGCAACATCATTGCAAGCTACTCTTAGATATGGTATATTAATAAGTTTGGTTCAAGGTCTGGGTCTTGGATTTACATATGGTCTAGCAATATGTTCTTGTGCGTTGCAACTCTGGGTTGGAAGATTCTTGGTTATTCATGGAAAAGCACATGGTGGTGAAATTATAACAGCTCTTTTTGCTGTAATTCTAAGTGGCCTGTAAGTATTAATCCCACCCAAGTCATGTAGTTTCATTATATGTTAATTATTTTACTTGAAATTTGTTAATTTTACTAGGGGATTGAATCAAGCAGCGACAAATTTCTACTCATTTGATCAGGGACGAATAGCTGCTTATAGATTATTTGAGATGATAAGTCGATCACCCTCATCTGTTAATCATGATGGCACAGCCCCTGATTCAGTGCAAGGAAATATAGAATTTCGGAATGTTTATTTCAGCTATCTGTCCCGTCCTGAAATCCCTATCTTGAGTGGATTTTATCTCACCGTGCCTGCTAAGAAAGCTGTAGCACTTGTTGGCAGAAATGGCTCTGGAAAAAGTAGTATTATTCCTCTCATGGAGCGTTTTTATGATCCTACATTAGGTAAAATTTCCCCCTTGATAGAGTATGATTTTATTATTGCATTGAAAGTGCTGTATTGGTAGTTTACAGATTTGTACTGATTTGCTAATCTGTGATTCAGGAGAAGTTCTTTTAGATGGTGAAAACATCAAGAATTTGAAACTGGAATGGTTGAGGAGCCAAATAGGATTAGTCACCCAGGAGCCTGCTTTACTCAGTTTGAGTATAAGAGACAACATTGCTTATGGTAGGGATGCTTCCATGGATCAAATTGAAGAGGCGGCTAAAATTGCTCAAGCACATACATTTATCAGCTCATTAGAGAAAGGTTATGACACACAGGTAATTGCTTGGGTCGCATTATCATGTTTTCTTTAGGATGGTGTTTTTAACTGTTTCCTTTAAGTGGCAGTCAGGTTTTAATTTCCAAAACTGATGCTCCTGGCTTTCAGGTTGGCAGGGCTGGCCTAGCTTTGACCGAAGAGCAGAAAATAAAACTTTCTATTGCAAGAGCTGTGCTTCTAAATCCATCAATTCTTCTGCTTGACGAGGTTACTGGTGGACTTGATTTTGAGGCTGAGAGGGCTGTTCAGGGGGTTCTGGATTTGCTTATGTTGGGGCGCTCAACAATAATAATTGCTCGTAGGCTTAGTCTCATAAGGAATGCTGACTATATAGCTGTTATGGAGGAAGGTCAGCTTGTTGAAATGGGTACTCATGATGAATTATTAACCCTGGACGGCTTATATGCAGAGCTTCTTCGATGTGAAGAGGCAGCAAAACTTCCCAAGAGGTCTCTTAAACAAATCACATTTATTCCTTCACCATGCATTATTGTTTGTGTCTACCCATAATATAACATCGATCTCTTAAAATATTGGGATGATGGAAGTGGAGCAAGAGTTTGTTAAGAGAATTATTTCTTAGAATAATTAACTAATAATCTTTACACTTTTTTAGTGCATTCAAATTACCATTGGCTACAGCATTTAACATTTTCTGTTGGAATAATGTTTAAGATTTCCCTACTGGCATTTTCATAGATTTATTCCTTATCACCAGGATGCCTGTTCGAAACTACAAGGAAACTGCAGGCTTTCAAATTGAAAAAGATTCTTCAAGTCATAGCTTAAAAGAACCATCATCCCCTAAAATGACAAAGTCACCCTCTCTTCAAAGAATGTCTAATGTATCCCGACCTTCAGATGGTGTCTTTAACTTGCAAGAATCACCAAAAGTCCGGAGCCCACCAGTTGAGAATATGCTGGAAAATGGTCAGCTATCGGATGCAGCAGATAAGGAGCCATCGATAAGAAGGCAGGACAGTTTTGAAATGAGACTTCCGGAACTACCGAAGATTGATGTTCAGTCTGTGCAGATACAAATGTCAAATGAATCTGATCCTGAATCTCCGGTTTCACCTCTTTTAACATCTGATCCTAAAAGCGAACGCTCCCATTCACAGACTTTTAGTAGACCACACAGTCATTCTGATGATGTTTTAGTTAAAATGAGAGAAACAAAGGGTGCACGGCACCAAAAGCCGCCATCACTGCAGAAGCTGGCCGAGCTTAGTTTTACTGAGTGGCTTTATGCTGTGTTAGGAAGCATAGGTGCTGCAATCTTTGGTTCTTTCAACCCCCTTCTTGCTTATGTTATTGGTCTTGTGGTGACAGCTTACTATAGAATTGATGACACTCATCACCTAGAACGGGATGTAGACAAGTGGTGCTTGATCATTGCCTGCATGGGTATTGTAACGGTAGTTGCCAATTTTTTACAGCATTTCTACTTTGGTATTATGGGAGAGAAAATGACAGAAAGAGTTAGGAGAATGATGTTCTCAGGTTCATAACTACCCTTTTGCATTGTATTTCTTTTAAAAAATGTATAATTTTGAACATTACTTAGCCTGTTTCTATGATGCTGCAGCCATGCTACGCAATGAAGTGGGATGGTTTGATGGTGAGGAGAACAGTGCTGACAATTTGTCCATGCGATTGGCCAATGATGCTACTTTTGTGCGAGCTGCTTTTAGCAACAGGCTGTCCATATTTATACAGGACAGTGCTGCAGTTATTGTTGGTCTTCTTATTGGTGCTTTGCTGCATTGGCGTTTAGCACTAGTGGCGTTTGCAACCCTTCCAATTCTGTGTGTGTCTGCCATTGCCCAGGTTTGCACCAGTTGAAATATAACTATTTTGAAAATGGGTGTTATTAACTTGATGGACCTGTTGTAGACAACTGTGAAATACAACGTGATTTTGCTTTCTGGATCTTTCAGTTGTATGAATAAATGAATGACTTGCTGAGAATAATAGGAGTCTTGTCAATTTACTCCAATCTTTACACGAAACTCATTAAATGCAGTCTGTTTTTAATATTGCAGAAATTTTGGCTTGCTGGATTTTCAAGAGGTATCCAGGAAATGCACAGAAAGGCATCTTTGGTCCTCGAAGATGCAGTTAGGAACATTTATACTGTTGTTGCTTTCTGTGCTGGTAATAAGGTAATGGAGCTGTATAGGCTGCAATTGAAGAAAATATTTAAGCAGAGCTTTCTACATGGGATGGCAATTGGTTTTGCATTTGGCTTTTCACAGTTTCTACTTTTTGCTTGTAATGCCCTGCTACTTTGGTACACTGCAATATGCATAAAGCGAGGTTACATGGATCCACCCACTGCACTCAAAGAGTACATGGTTTTCTCATTTGCAACATTTGCACTTGTGGAGCCTTTTGGATTGGCTCCTTACATACTAAAACGACGAAAATCCCTCATATCAGTGTTTGAAATTATAGACCGTGTTCCTAAAATTGACCCTGATGATGGCTCAGCGTTGAAGCCACCCAACGTATATGGAAGCATTGAGTTAAAAAATGTTGATTTTTGTTACCCATCTCGTCCTGAAGTGTTGGTATTGAGCAATTTTAGCCTCAAAGTCAATGGGGGCCAAACAGTTGCTATTGTGGGAGTTTCAGGATCAGGAAAGAGCACTATAATATCTTTGATCGAGAGGTTTTATGATCCAGTTGCAGGCCAAGTTTTCCTGGATGGTAGGGATTTAAAGCTCTATAACTTGAGATGGTTGAGGAGCCACCTTGGTCTTGTTCAGCAGGAACCTATTATCTTTTCAACAACAATAAGGGAAAACATTTTATATGCACGGCATAATGCTACTGAAGCTGAGATGAAAGAGGCTGCAAGAATAGCAAATGCCCATCATTTCATTAGCAGCTTGCCTCATGGTTATGACACTCATGTTGGGATGAGAGGCGTTGACTTAACCCCGGGACAGAAACAGAGAATTGCAATTGCTAGGGTAGTGCTGAAAAACGCCCCTATCTTATTGTTGGATGAAGCTAGTTCATCGATTGAATCTGAGTCAAGCCGAGTGGTGCAAGAGGCCCTAGACACGCTAATAATGGGAAACAAGACCACTATTTTAATAGCACACAGGGCTGCGATGATGAGGCATGTAGACAATATTGTAGTGCTTAATGGCGGACGAATAGTGGAGGAAGGCAGTCATGATGCATTGGTTGCAAAGAATGGTTTGTATGTCCGATTGATGCAACCTCATTTTGGCAAGACTTTGCGTCAACATCGACTTGTTTAGGATCGGAGTATGTGATGTGAGTAATTGGCACTAATGTTTGTTCATGAGCATTGTTTCACTTTCTTCTTGAGATGAATCGTTGGTGACTTCTGCACCTGAAGGGTTTTCCCAAGAATGTCAGGTGGAAATTGTGGGAGGGAATGGGAATGACGGGGCTTGGATTAGCACATGGCATCAATAGGCATAGGAAGTGAATACTGTAGGAGAAATAGATGTGTAGGAAGTTAAATATAGGATTTTGGAGTTTGGTTGGTTTGTGGGCTTTGGGTTGAATTCTTTTGGAGGCAAGCAGCTTAGACTGGGTGTTTTCCATCCATGGTATTGATTTGTTTCTCAAGAGAGAGTGGAATCAACACTAATTCTTCTGAGGTGAGGCGACTCTTTTACTGGTCTTCCTGTTCATTCTCCCTAGCTCCAGCGTGGATGATGAACTTATTCATAACTGTAATTTTCTTTTCTTTTTCGATTTGTGATAATTGTAGAAAATCCAGAGCGAAGACTTGTAACCTCTGTATATATGTCATATATAGCAATAGTTTGGAAGGCATTCCTTTTGCTGCTTGAATCACGAGTGTCTTGGTCTTTTTATAACATTAATTTTTTCAACCCTTTTTTACTTGTATAGAGATACGAATTTTGTGCACATGGGGAGCTTCACAGCATTTCATCACTGCTTCGTGCCCAATCTTTCTTGTTTTTTTTTTAATTGGGTAATGTAGGTGCTGTGGAACCTTTCTTTGGTTCTATAACATGAGAAAACTTCCTAGTTCTGCGCACACTTATTAATCTTTGCTTTCATTATGCACATTCGCTCTTTGAGCTTGACAGATAAAGAGGCTAGTGTTTTGGGTTTACCGATTGCTGCTGTTTGATTTCTAGATTCTGTATTTTAAGTAAAATCAATCTGCACAACCTCACCAGCAAGTACAAATGGATAACATCTGTTTATGCTAAAATGTATTTTTGTCCCCTTTTCTCACTTGTATATTTAATATCTAAAAATGTAATTCGGTTCGAAAGTCTATTTTCATTTCAAACTAATTGACCACTATAAAATCAGGTAATCAGAACATTAAAAAGTAAAATAAATTACTTCTTTTAGAAGTTAAAATCTGCATGTAGTGTAGTTTTAATAGAAGTCTTTCAAATTTGTAAGTTGAAGTGTATAAGTTGATTTTAATCTGCGAAATTAAGTTATTAAAATTTTCGTTTATTTTCTTATGTCGTAATATTTTTAGAAGTTTATTCAAGCAAGGTCTAATATCAAAATTCTATCGCTGTAAATGTTTACTTTTGAAGGAGAAAGTAATAAATAATACCGAGAGCAATTTTTTAAACAACTATATTCTTAATGGATTGAAAAATTATAAATAACCAATGGTCACGTCTTCTAAAATGAAAATAATTTCTTCCGTCCTTACAACTTTATGAGAAAAGTACTTTTATAGTTACAAATAATACAAAAGAGTAAAATGTCTAAACCAACTCACTTTAAAGAGCCTTAAATAATTTACTTTTCTTAAAATCAATTGTACTCATCATAGAAATGATTATAAAAACAAACGAAAGTAGCCAAATACAGGTGTTAGAAGTTCTGTTTTGTTGTCGTTACTAGGATTCTGGGTGGGTGTTTTTAAACATGAACTACCATACGTTTCTGCAGTTGTTTAATGCAATTTTTGGTAAAAAGGTCAAATCAAATTGGTCTTCAAACATGATCGTGTAAAGGTAAAAAATTGTAGCTTGTGTGCACTGAGAATGAGAATTTTGTACTAAAATTTCACTTTTAAAACAAAATTTTTTCCAACATAAATTATTTCACACTAAATTTAATTTTAACAAAAATGATTGAATTTAAAAACTTGGACTATCTTTTTCATCTAAGGATTTTTTTTGTCAGCAAACGAAATCTCAACTGTGCATCACATTTGCTTTTTTCCCCAATTGCTATGTAATGACCCATTAATTAACTACTTGGATCCTGCAGGATGTTGATTAAACGAAACATTGCCACGTGACACTTGACTACTGACCTCTCTCCACATCCCTGGTGTATAATTTATTACAAAAATTAGATGTAAAAATAATTTAAAATTAGTTATTTTGCTAGAAGATATCAAGAAACAAAGAAATTAAAATGTTATCTAAAATATTTTTTTTAAATGTATATTTTTTTGTTAGTGGTAGTGAAGTGTCCAAAACATTCAATACATGTGTGTGTTTTTTTTACTATACTACAAAATTAACCTATCTACTAGTTTTATTTGTTCGTGAGGTACGGGGTGTACAACATTTTCTTAATCTGCAAGAAAAAATGGTAAACTTCTTCACAGAAAAAATAAATCATCTTCTTTATATACGTAGTGAATCGAATCTTACTTTTGGGTAATATATTAACATGTGGCTAATTGTTTGGTAATTAAACTCGATTTTACTAACTACACTGTATTTGAATAAAAGTGATTATTACTATATTCTTAGACACAAATTACAACTTATTTGGCTAGCCGCTACTTTCGCTGATGCTGAAAATATTATGAAGCAAAACCTTTTGTAAGAATCCTTTGATCTCAGATTTCAGCTACATCACATAACAGCCACACACTTGGCCAAATTATGACTAAGTGACCAACAAGTGGATCCAAGAAGACTCAACTTCTTAGTCCTCACACTCTGCAAACTTTTTGCATCATTGTACAAATCACTGACCGTTTCCTTGGCCGTTAATTTTGGTGTTTTGAGTGCAAATAGAACTCTCACAGTTAGTCCTCACTTATAACTGAATTGTATAGAAATGAAAAGTGAGAAACAAGTTAAGTTTTGTTCTGTTTCTTGAGGTTCTGATTCCTGAGTTAGCCAATAATAATGGCAATGTATAGAATTGCAATTGGGTCCCCTGCAGAGGCTGGCCAACCTGATGCAATTAGAGCAGCCTTTGCAGAATTCTTCTCTATGATCATTTTTGTCTTTGCTGGGGAAGGATCTGGCATGGCTTACAGTGAGCACTCTACATAGTCTTCCCTTCACTCCAAAATGTTTTTTTTACAAGCTTATCTTAATCCCATTTGAGGTTACATTGCATTTCAGAATAATTTACCATAAAATTTGAAGTGTTACACACACTGAGCCTGTAACTTAATTGGCACTAGCATAAGTTTTTAGGACTTTAGTGTAAAGTTTCTCAGATATTGGATCTTCCTCTAATATTCTCTCTTCTTTTCCTCCCCCAATGAGAAATTTTTATATAGTCTAGAATCATTATGTGTTTGTGGTTTTAATCAATCTCTAAATGACATAAATTACTAATCACATAAATTTCTCCTTATCTAGATGCTTACATCTCTGAAGTTATAGAAAACTAAGAGAGTTGTTTTGAGACAAAGTGGTAGGACTCACAATCACACATACATGTAGTAGTTCTACACGTCTGCATAATATTTGTAAAGTTTTAATCTAGAGTTGAAATTTTCAACACCATGTTCAATTGTCATGTCCTCTATTTTGTGTGTAGCTAGTGACTATTAATTGGTTATTTTGGTAGACAAACTTACCAACAATGGATCTGCAACACCTGCTGGTCTCATAGCTGCATCACTATCTCATGCATTTGGGCTTTTTGTGGCTGTTTCTGTTGGGGCAAACCATTCTGGTGGTCATGTGAACCCTGCAGTCACATTTGGTGCCTTCATAGGAGGAAACATAACCCTGCTGAGAAGCATTTTGTATTGGATTGCACAGTTACTTGGTTCAGTTGTTGCATGCATTCTTCTCAAGTCTGCAACTGGTGGAATGGTAACCATTTAATCTTCCTTCACCTTTAACCTCTTGCTCTCATATTTCATGGTTGAAAAACTCTTATTTGTTGTGACTTTCACATTGCAGGAAACAGCAGGCTTTGCTCTATCCCCTGGTGTGTCTGTGTGGAATGCATTGGTTTTTGAAGTTGTGATGACTTTTGGTTTGGTATATACAGTTTATGCCACAGCAGTGGATCCAAAGAAAGGCAATGTGGGAGTTGTTGCCCCTATTGCAATTGGTTTCATTGTGGGTGCAAATATCTTAGTTGGGGGTGCTTTTGATGGTGCATCCATGAACCCAGCTGTGTCCTTTGGGCCTGCTGTGGTTACCTGGCAATGGACCCATCACTGGGTCTATTGGGCTGGCCCATTCATGGGTGCAGCAATTGCTGCAATTATCTATGACAATATCTTCATTGGTGATGATGGTCATGAACCTCTTTCAAGCAGTGACTTCTAGATTTTTCCTTTTCATGAATGTTAATGTGTGCTTGTGCTCTTCATATTGAGGGGTGAATAAATTGCTGAAGGTTTAAGATTCTTAGTACTCTATCTATATTTCTGTTGTAGGAATTAAGATTTCTCTTTCTTTGGTGTTGTAGGGATGAACAAGGAACTTCTAGATGTAATGTTTACCATTAGAGTAATGAATAGCAATCATTTCATTGTGTTAAACCATGAATTCATTTTGCTCATTAATATAAGGACAAAATAAAAATGAAAAAAAATAAATAAATATGGCAAAGCATAAAACAAAATAAAATTTGAGTTTCTTTTACTTTTTGTAGATTAAAAATTAAGGGAAGTGATAAAAAAAAAAAAAAA
>Ga0209489_104167_pt1 | contig 26944 bp, 6 predicted proteins | sample SiratrowhiteBW_FD_187527 | JGI IMG/M metagenome (GOLD analysis project Ga0209489, IMG submission 187527) | Root nodule microbial communities of legume samples collected from California, USA - Siratro white BW (SPAdes) (version 2) | ecosystem: Host-associated > Plants > Roots > Nodule | place: USA... | reverse complement strand
AAAAAAAAAAAAAAAAAAAAAATATATATATATATATATATATATATATATATATACATGTTAATTAGCAGCTAAAACACATCAACTGCCGCTGATTGAGATCCTCTAACAAAGTGAACTACTGAAGTAGATTCAATAAAAAGAAACAGCAGATTGAAAAAATAAAGTGAAAAACAAGCAACGAGTCAGCTACAAGTAGCTGTATATAATAAATTTAAAGAAGCGGAAACTGAGAACAGCGAAAATCGATCCGGAGAATGGAATTAATCAGTAACATAGTGAAATAAGGATTGGTTAATCGGTAATTAGAGGAGAAAGTAATGGTATAAAGATGACATTCGAATGGTGAAACGAAACTAAGTGACGCTTAAATTATGGAGGGAGAGATAGAAGAATTAAAAACTTAGTTTAAATGCAGGAGAATTGGCGCGATTAAAGTGGAAACTCACTGGGGAGGAAGCAGAGAGAGATGCAAGCTTCCAAAACATGAAGGTGGCCGGATCTAGGTCTAAACCCTAATTTTGTAGGAGAGAGATCGAAAAGCAACCACGCCGTGAAGATCGATAAAAGAGAGAAAAGAGAGACAGAGAGAGAAAGAATGCCCCCCAAAATAATCGCTAGCGCTAAAGTACAAACCATGGAACTACGGAATTGCCACACACACACACACCACCTATCCCACGCTTCATAATGCTTACTCCATTTTTTTTTATTTCTTTTATTATTTTAAACCTATGCAACACTTCCAATCTCATGCATGCCATGTATCAGCATCATGTTACATGTCATGGCCATCTATATAATATATTTATCATCACGGCCACGTGATCGACCCTCCGTCAACTCAGTTTGAGTTTCAACTGAAGATATGGGATCAACGTTACGACGCCGTGCATTCCGCCATTCAAATTAAAGTACACTCTTCTTGGAATTAAATGTTAAATTATTGTGGAAATTGAACACCTATCTAGCCTTTCATTTCAAGGGGCAAACACTACGTTGAAAATCTGAGACTTTTATGTTTAATTGTTTGTTGGTTGAGAATTTGTTACACCATTTAAGCAAATGATTAATGTATTTTGGCTGCTAAATAATATGAAAACTAATTTAAACTTATATTTATTATTTTATAACATATTACTATTGTCACCTACTTTTCTAAGGTCAGTAAATAGGGAAGTAAAATATTGATGTCTTTACTATTTTTGGAGTTTAACTTTGTCTTATAGAACTGTAATACGCTATAAAAGAGTAATAACTTATTTAACATATATGTAACTTTTTAATCTGTATTAATAGGTATCAAAATAGTTTAAAAATTATACAACTTTATATATATTTCTCTAAAAATTAAGATAAGTGGAAATTAAATTATTATTCTTGCATATTTATATCGTCTAAACTTCTATCTATATTTACTTAATATATATAACGTAGTTTTTTCACTTAATATATATACTAGATCAATTCTTTATATAACATCTAAAATATACTTATAATTACTATTAAATTAAACCATGAATATTAAGTTACTTAAATAAAATTTATTTATTTTTTAATCCATCAAGAAAGAATAATAAAAAAAGTCATCCACTTACTGTCGAGTTTGTACAATTTGGTTGAATAAATTTAAGTCTAAGAATAATGTTAGTTGTCTAAATACACAAATTTTACATATAACTTGTCATTATTGAGAATTTTCAAAATTAAATCAAAAAGATTCAATTAATTCTTTTTTTAACAAAAAATCACGTTCCTAAAAGTTTATCAATGCCATATTTAGATCATGCTAACAAAAATTAATCATATCAAACACAAATATACGAATATGAGTAAAAAATCAAGCATAAAATGAAATTCAAAATTTTATTATTCAACAACCCTAACAATTTATAATTTTCTCACACCAAGTTAAACAAACAATTAAACTTCAAAAGAATTTAAACAATTGCAAAAGCAAAATCCTTACACATGACTATGCAAAGAGCTTAAAGTGCTATCCAAAACTAATTTAGAACTATTTGAAAGAAAATGTCAAGTAAATTTATCCAAACACTGATCAGCTCAACATAAGTTCATAACCCAATTATCTAAAATCTCATTTAATTAAACATTAAAAAACTACCTCATGAATGCACCAATTATTTATTTCTTTAATTATCGATTTCAATTTCAACTTAGACTTAATATAATACAGTCAAATTTAAGAAAAGGAGTACCGGTATGCACTTTAAGACACGAGTTTGAGGAACACCAAAATTCCAAAGACGTAAACTTTAAATCAATGATAACTATAATTGGAAGAATATTTTTGTCAACTCTACAAACCAATGTTAATGTCTAACCTAAACATAAAGAATAATAACAAGATTTTCAGAAGAAAAGAAAAAAACACTTAAGCTGATGTAACTTATATTCGATTAGGAATAATCCTAAACTCAAAGGTTACTAAAGAGTATAATCAGATTGAAAACGATAAAACGAGAAAAGGTAAGAAACTTTAAAGATAAAAAGAAACAGCTGCATGAAAAAAAATCCAAAACTAAAGAGAGGAAAAAACAATTACACTTTTATGTGCATTTTTACTTTTAGTATTCATAAATATAGTAGATAAAAATTAAGACAGTAAATATGTTAATGATGAGGGGAAAAAAGGATTAAAACAAATAAAAAATGTAAACTAATAAAAGTGTTTAAAAAAATTTAAAAAAACGTTTAATTAGCGTTAATAATAGTTAGAAAGTTATAAATTTATGAAAATAATTAATCTTGTTAATTAATTAACTATTTTTAACTTTAAATAATTATTTAACTTTGTCTTATAAAAATAAAAAGTATTTAATAATAAAAATAACAAACACGCCTTGGTGTAAAAGGAAAACAAGTTTTGAAACAACTAGCGTTAAGGCGATCCTAAGATTTGTGTATTTACAGACACAGGCAAAGGGAGTCTCTTTTTCATTAAGACATCTTAAGTGTGACTTTCAATGTATTTTTAAGATGGATCTTAATCAAAAGAAATTCTCAGCCAGTATTAACAAAACTCCACTTTTAGCATTAGATTAAATTTTAGAATGTTGAGATTATGAAAATGTGCTATAATTAAAGTGAAATTTTCCTTTTCATTGATTTCTAAAATGCTGGAATATCAAAGGTTTATGGTTTATATATTATTAAACATGCTAATATACATGTATTTATTTTAAATATGCCTATAATTTGGATATTTATTTAAAATGAATATTATAATTTTCATTTATTTACCATACTCACTACCTGACAATACTTTAGATATAAAATTAAGATGAAAAAGTCTAAACCATTGGACATTAATGTTTTTTCCAAAACTCCATACGTGTAAATAAATCCAAAAACATTTAAATTATATTCTTTCAATAGGAAGAGAAGATAAATCATAGAGAAAAAAATGCAGGTTCTATACATTTTGTAATTAGCAATGTTCAGATAACAGTATTACTTATATAAAACAATAATATCCCTTACCAACCCATCTCATTATCAATTATTTTTTTCTCCTGATATCAATCCAAAACAGTGTCACATGCACATGAAAAATATTTAAATTTAAATATTTTCGCTTATCTAAATAAATTGGAATTCAAGTTTAAGCAAAAATTTTATTTTATTATAACTTAATTATTTTCTAACATCTCCCTTTATTTTTTTAAATATAATTAAATATTTGGTGAATAACCCCGTATTATTAGAACATTAAGCAAAACTATAGTATAATTTTTGCATTCATAATATTTTGTACAAAAATAATACTCTCATGCCTCTGTAAAAAGAAAATGAAAAACACGTTTCATTGCTTAAAAATAAAATAATAGGCATTTTCACCTTTTAAAGCATCAGTGTCAGTCAAACAGCAACACGTGTCAAGTGATGCTGAGTGTGATGATAAATATGAAGGAGAAAGCTCAATTATAACTAACATGGTCATGTATGGATGCATCATGCATGTTTTCTGGTATAATAAAACAATTTTGTACCAGTATTGTTCTAAAGAATGCAACCCTAAAATTCATAGTTTTGAAAATAGCATCACCTTCAATAATTTTTAATTTTATTTATATATAGTAAATTATTTTTTTGCAATATAGAAAATATATTTTTATTTCAAACAATAAATAAATATTTTAAATATACAAATTCTATTGTACTAATAAATAGTTTTAACTTATAAAATATATTTTAAATTTAGAATAAATCATTCATGTTCCAGTATAAAATTATTTTGACTAAACGGTAAAATTTAATTTAGGAACGATGATAAAAAAATGTAAGTTTTAAAAAATAAGATGTTAGTAAAAACATTTAAGAGTGTTCTCAATAAGGAAAAATTACTAAAAGAACTCATAGATGCTCTAACTCAGTATAGTTATTCGTGTATATAATTTTTATTTTCCATTTATCAGAATGTATCATTTTTTTTCAAATTAAATACCATTGTTTTCTTAAAAATATAAGCTAAAATTCTAGCTTGTATATTTAAAGATATGTGAATAAATTAAATTATAACCTTGTAAATGAAAATATTTATCAGGGAGGTGTTTTAGGAGCTATTGTTCAATAAGATTTTTTTTTTCAATGAAAAAAATTTTAGAATACTTTTTCTTAACCTCTTAATATTTTCGACCTATCAATATTACTAAATTAAATTTCAATGTTTTTGTGAAATAAATTATCAATGATTTTTTTATCATAGTGCCAGAATATAATTTATGTGTTCAAGATAATTATTTATTCTAATATAATTTATACATTAAATAATATTGATTTTTTATATTGTAAATCTTAGAGACATATAATAAAGGTTAGTTCCTACATTATACACTAAAATACTATAGATTTTACACGAAAAAACATAATTATTAATTGTAATTTATAAAAAAATATTTATATTTTATATTATAATACTAAAATACTTGCTGTTAAATAAAGTAAGTTTCGGATAATCAGCACAAAAGAATTTTCCTTGACACGTATTTCACTTGTTTTTTTTTGTTTGATATATTAATTTTCTTTTGTACACAGGATTTTTTTTTTCTCTTTATACCTATTCAATTAAAACATAATTTTTTATTTTTAATATATATTTAAAATTTCCATGTATCTTTAATTTTCTCTCTGTAAAATGAGAGAGAGAGAAAAAAAAAGGTGCATATGCTTAGCTGGGCCAGTAATTCAGATTAAGAAAGCACTAACAAAAAGTTTATGGATAATTATGATTTTTAATTTGATTTAACAAAACAAAGTGTCAAAGTCCAGGTCAGTTATATCAGTAGTTTGCTTAATTTTGTGATGACATGTGATGTTAAGCATTTAAATTTAAATTTCTATTTAAAAATAGTAATTAAATTTAATTAACGTTAAGAAATAATTTATTAGTTTCTGAATCTGGACTTGCTTTTGGGCTTTAACTTATTTGAGACTAAGAATGAATATTATATATAGATAGTAGGAGCTCAAATGGTAATTTTTAATATGATAACTATTTTTTTTAAAAAAATCAAATGATAATTTATTAGTATTTTTTTCATAATTTTTATATATTTTTATACTTTACAGTCCATCATGACATAATAAAGACTTACTTGAATGGACACGACTAAATTTTTATTTATGTTTCGTGGCAATGAATTACTGTGACCAAATAATATATATATAACTTTGGTCATGTTATTAAAATAATTAAATTTTATTTGTTAAATTTATATGATTGGACAAGTGTTCTGATTAAACTTTTACGAACATTCTGTCACTTTATAAAATGTTGGTAATCTAATTGCGTTTCACTGCTTTTTATCACATGACATGCAGAATGTTTCTAAAAGTTTAATCATAACATCATTTCTTTCTTCTCCAAAAGATAAACAGGGATGTAAACAATTAAGTAGAAATAAACCAAAAATATATATATGAATATTGAAAGTGAATGGAGGAAAATTTCTTCTGAACATGACTTCAAGGAAGGTGAAAAGATTGTGTGAGAAGCTACCAAACAATAGTGTAAAAGTTTACAAGGAATGGTGGACAATGTTTGATGTTTATAATTGCGTTTTTCATTTACTTTGATTAAAGTGGAAGAAGACTTTTTTTTTTTCTAAATTAATGTTGATATTGTTATGTTTGAAAAAATATATTTGTATACGTTTTATCTTTCAGATACTATTAGTGGTTATATATTTATATGTTTATTGTAATTTTTGTTATCGTAACTACCGCAAAAGTTTGTTTACCTCAAATTATGTTTTTCTTCAATCGTACGATTGTTGACTTGTACAATGACATATCGGTTGGGTTGAAAACACGTCCCCACCGTCAAATCAAATCCAAAAGTCGAGCTCATAGGTTAACATGGATTAAAATTATGGCAAAAACTTCCTGCACCCCATCACTTTTAATTTGCACCTTATGATCTTTTCAAAAATTCTAAAAATACTCATTAAACAAAATTAAATTCTGAAAAAATAGTTTTCGGAAATACATTTTAAATTTTTTTTTCGAGATACAAAATTTGATATTTTGGAAGATACTTTTTAGAAATATTCTGAAAAACATTTTTCAAAATATAAAATTCGTATTTCAGAAAAAGCTTGTGAAATATATTTTCGGAAAGTATTTTTTCAGAATATAAAATTTACATTCTGAAAAATAATTTATGAAATTTTCTGAAAGTTAAAGATAATGATATTTTACTATTTTCCTGTACGTGATGGAGTGTATGTCATATTTCATGTGTGTAAAAAGTTTTTGTCTAAAATAATTAGTTTTATATGGATTTAGGATTTAAGACATATATTGGTTTTATACGGACTTTGGCCTCTACTGCAATGATGAAGCTAACTTTCAGATCTTATAAATATAAAGACGATTTAATAATATGAGATATGATCTAAAACACTTGACTACTCAAATCGATAACTTACTTGAATGTCAAATTACTTGTAGAAATCTTTTTCAGTACTAAAGATACCAAGATGAGTATCGGACGACTAAAGAGAGAGAAATTAACCGATCAAAAACAGTTGAAAGATATTTGACTTTCCTGTAGAAACACCACACAAAGCTTAATATTTATATATTTGATATTTAAATATGTAAACCTTTAATTTCTTATCACATTTAAATATAACTTATGGAAACTTTTTATTATCATAATTAAATATTTGATGTTTAAATATGAAAATCTTTCCTACAATATTCCTTGATATTATCGTGGCGTGTATTAGAAGTCTATGTCTACATAAATCCAATATTTTTTTAATTTTGATTAGGACATTGATTAATCTAAGTTAACCAATGTGAGATATTTACTTGGCAATAGTCATAATTAGTAATAAAGTTAGAAAAGTTATTTTCAATATCAGGTGAATTCTGAAATTTATTTTGAAAAGTTACAAAAGTTTGCTTGGTACTACCGTTTGCGACGATATTAACGATGGTGGATACGATTCAGTGGAGACTGCTTTTGTTTCGGTGGCTGTGAAACATCGTTACAAGGAACGCACTTTTCAAGCTTGGGATATTCAACCTTAGAATTGTTTACAATCATTTGGGATAAATATCTTCAACACCCATCTTCGGGAGCTATGTCTTTTGTATTTTATTGTACATAAAAGTGAGACAGAAAAATAATAGAAATTATAAAGTATCTATTACCTATTAATTCAAAATATTCTTTTTTCTATGTATGTTAGGGTCATTTGGCACCATCTTCCACAGATTGTACCCAATCATTAATTCCTTGCCCCTTCTTATTTATGAGCGTAGACGCTCTAAAATCTGGGCTTGGTCATCTGTGTTTTGTGGCTAGACTTTGAGGACCTAAGTTAGGCTCTATCGTATTGTAATGAACGTAGGAAGTTATGTTTGAAAATGGTTTCCTTTCATCTGCTACAGCTAGCTTGTTTAGCACAAAATATGATGAATGACGATAGGTTACGTAATGAAATAGTTTGAATTAAATTAAGGTTATTTCTGATGATATTATTGAAGATCGTAGATTCACTTAAAAATAAGATTTTTCAAAAATATATAAGTAAATATAAATTTCATTTTACAAACCGATTGATTAATTTCTTTTTCATAATTAAACGGACAACAATCATATGAAAATTTGTATCTATCTAAACATAATGTGATTGGAGAAAATAAAACACATTGTTAGGTGTTTTTGTCCTCAAATTTAGATTAAGTTTAAAGAGCTTGTTTTAAGTAACGATATCTATAATGCAACATTAAATATATATATATATATATATATATATATATATATATATATATATATTTAAAATTATATATAAATTGACATAGCATGTATATTTTTAAATATATACTGATATAAATATTTTAATAGCATTTCATTGTTAAATATTTTTTTGAAATTCAACATAAACCATCGACGTAATACATAATTATCATTTAATGGATAGATTGATAAAAAAAAAAAAACTACATTAAAAAATTAAACACAGAACAATGTTAATAACATAAATAAAAGTATAATTTTTTTATATAAGTAATATAAAAAAAATTACACATGACTATTCATAGAAAAAAGTATAATTTTATTTATTCACATAAATAAAAGTATAAATGATTTCAAATTTTTCTTTAAAAATGTAAAGTTGAAAATCCATATAATGTTGTGGTGAATAAAAGAGTGATGAAAATAATGATTTGATTTGTGACTATTTCCAAATAATTTTAAAAGTATGATTTTTAAAGTCAAGAAAGAGAATGCCACTACCACCTACAAGTTGTATTTTTCAAACAAAACTCTGTCATTGTGGATAATTTTTTCAAAATAAATAAATTTTAGTGCTTCATGAGAATAATTACATAAAGAATTGTGGTCAGACCACATTATTGAATTTAACAATCGAAAGAAATAGAATTTAATAGGCCAAACCTGGTTTGACTAGGTTACTATCCACACGCCATATTCTTTTCACATAAGTTCCAACACCGCCACTTGTTATCATTTTCACTAGTTCTATTAAAATTTAATTTTCAAAATGTTGATCTTTGACTAAAATTGGAACGGTCTACTCCAAGTTATAATATATAATTTGGGTAGTCAATTTATGTTAGGATTATTTTCTAATTTTTTTTGAAAATTTAAGTATTCTTATTAAGCTTTTATAAAAAAAAATTATTTTATTGAATATATAAATTATTTTTTCTTTTATCTAAATTTTCTACTGTTTGATTATTGTTATTAATGAGATGACTTGATGATTATTTCTATAGTCTCTAACATTTTATTTTTTTTCTCTTTCTCCAATCTGCTCCAACTTCTCAATTAATTCATTCATTTCCTATCTAAGAAGAATGACGGAACTTAGTGGTGTATGAGCTCACTCTCCAAATTTGTTTTATCACATATAAATACAAATATTTCTAAAAAAAATTATTATATTTTATATATTTGGTACCTCAACTTTCTTTTTACACTTATAAAAATTTGATACATCTAAAATATTTTCTAAACGTCGGTCACTAACTAAGAACAAGTTAACTAGTGATTTCAAGGAAATTAAATAAAAAAAACGTAAATTAGTAAACAATTAAAGACAAAAGAAACATGAATAATCAACATCTAGTTCTATTGTCGACAAAATTAAATTTTAGACAAAAATAAAAATATTTTAAAAACTTAATGGAACATAGAATTTCAGTAAAAACTAATTAAAAATATTTCAATTTATAAAATATTTAAAATTTAATCAATTGCTTGTATTTAAAATAGTTCAAAACTATTTGTATAATTCGGCCTATATCAGATTAAGAGGTTAACGAACAATTTTATTTGATTTTAAAAAAATAAGTTTTTTTAAAAATTAAAAAAATATATGTTTTTTTAATTTAGTTTACACAAATAAAATTAATTTCAGTTTATATATAATGATATGTTATATAAATTTAATGCACATATGCTTTTAAAGAAAAAAATATATATATTTTTTTTAATTTTCTTAAAACCTTAAGTATGCTTTTAGTTATTAAAAAAAATTACGAATTTATATTAGTTTATAATAAAAGTTTTCTTCTTGAGTTTTGGTCATTGAAATATTTATCGGCTTTGTAGTTGAATTTTCGTTTCTAAATATTTTTTTTTTATCTTAATAATCAATATATTTTGTATTATATAATGATGAATCATCCACATTCAAAATGTGGTATGAGACATTGGTCCAGAGGAATAAGAGGAGAATAAAACAAAGTGAGTTTTATTATCTAACGTTGCAAGGAAAGGAATGTTTGAGTAGATTGGCAGAGAAATTTCACCCCCAAATAGAAAAGGTAAAAAATGTGTTTCATAGTGAAGTTGGGTTCATAGTTTTCCAAATAATGGGAAGAAGGTTATGAGCTTCAGAAGAATAACACATTCATTCAATCATGGAAAGTCACATCACCCTTCCATTCTTTAATTCTCAGAACTAAATGTTTTATTCTTCTCTGTAAAAATTAATAAGTTTAATAATATATTACCGGAAAAAGTAATAAATATATCGTCTTAAGATTTTTAAATCAATGGCAGTGTAAAAATTGTTATGTTTTTCATTTGGGTTCTGTGAGTAAAGATTATTCTCACTTCTGCCATTTTCCTGCAATAATAAGAATAATAGAAGATCCAAAAGCAATTGTCTTTTATACAATAAATTAAAAAGAACAAATTAGTTTCTAAATGATAAAATAAATTGAGAGTAAAAAAATTAAATCGTAATCAGTTAATTATTCTTAAAATTACTTGAAAATTCTAATCGTTTGCTCCAATCAAAATTAAATGCTTATAATTTAACTAAGAATAGCAAAAAATAAAATAATAAAGGTGAGATGGATAGGATATCTTCTTAGCCCTCAACCTTTTTTAATTATTTATTAATTAATTTTAATCATTATCAATATTCAATACTAATTCCTTTTACGATATAATCATTCCAGGAATTTATTAATAACTTCAATATTATAAAAAAGTATATTACATTTGTATGGTTCCTTATCTTGTTTATTTTTTACATTCAATTTGTTAATTCAAATTTTATGAGTTTTGATTTATTCAAGAAAAATATATTTTAACTATTTAGTTAATCTTATTTAATTCGATTATTATAATTGAGAGATCTTTATCATTCTTAAGATATCCCCAGGCAGAGATTATCTATAAATTATAAATTCAAAAAAAATATGACTCTTACAAAACTTTTTATTAAAATATGTTGACATAGTATTATAAGAATATTTGAAGTGTATAGTGGAAGCAAGAGGAGAAAGTTGAATTGCAATGATATATAGTGGAAGTTTGAAATTGTTAAGTTGGTTCATCTTAAAAATGCGTGGAATTCAAAGAAGCATTAAACAAATACCAACTACCGCCCCATAAGTGGTTCTGAAGTTCCATTTAAGTCTCCTACACGGCATAGGCTTCAGATTATCTCTCTCAGCCTCTGCTTCTTTAATTATAGAATCTCAGAATTGTTGTATCACGCTGATTTACAGAGTGTAAATGGTACCCCTCTTTCAACACTATTTCACCCCATCTTAAAGAGGAAACTCTTTTAGACTTGTAATCCAACAATCAGATGAAAGTGACCTCACACATACACAAGCTCTTTCTTCTGATTTAATGCTCCCTCACACTTGTCACTACTTTAAGATACGTGTTTCCATTACTTCAATAGAGCGTGACAAAGATGACTGGGTAAAAAGGATGCCAATGCAAGCTCCCAACTCAGTGGTTAGAAGGGTCTCTTTTAGTATAGGAATGGGTAAAACAGTTCTAGTCCGGAATCCATTGGAATGCTATTCAAGATCATGTGTTGATTCAATTCGGTTAAATATACAGGTGAATCCGGTGAAAGGTTTTTAATAATCCAAGAACTTTGAACCCCATTCCAAGGATGATAAAATCAGCTAGTAAACTTCGGAACTTGCTGGAGTCTGCAACAGAAAAAGCTAACAATCATGGGTCTGATTCAAAAGGCTGATAAAAGGAACCATCTTGGAGCACTGTTTGCCTGCTCTTTGCCCGAGATTTCTCAAATCAAAGAATGATGATCAAACATATGGTGAAAAATACGAAATTATATTTTAAAAAATCAATTACTATCACCCGCTTCCAAGGAAAAGAAAATAACTTTTTAAAGAATAGTCCATTATTTCTCCTGAAACAACCATTACGATGCTGGAACGTTCCAATTACGCAGAATGAGAATGGAGCAAAATACTTATCACATGAAAACGGCACCATAGATCAAAGCTCGCAGACTTCCTCTCAACATGATTTGGCATGCATAAAGTAAAAACCATGAGTAAAAATTTCACAGAAATTGAACTGCTGATACTCTAATCAACCTGCGGCAACTGTCACATTTAACAGGACAAAATGGGGTGAGGAAGGAAAAAGGAACGGATGATTTAACATCACTCATTACAGGATCAAGTACAAAAACATGACAGTGTTCCCATGGATCAGACCTACTGCAATAAATTTCAAATTTTCATCTGCTCCAAAATACGCATAGTCTCAGATTCTGGTGGGATGTTCTCAGCCTTGTCCATTTCTTGAATTTGAATTGGCTGTTTATGTTGTTGGCAAGAGGCACTAGCAGTTGGTAGATCCTTTTGGATGGGGGCAGGTTCATCCCTTCTTGGAGGTGGAGCAGCATATACAGGAACAGCTTGCCGAATATTGACTGCAGGAGCAACTCGCACTGGAGAAGCCCGTATTACAGGATGGGGTGGCACTGAGGCAGGCGGTGGACAAGGTGGCGCAGCAAAGGCTGGTACAACAGTCCTTATAGTCACTGCAGGAGCAATCCCCTGGCAAGATGATCTCATTTGTCGAATAGGAACATAAGGTGCTGCTCCGAATGCAGGGAACTTAAGGGGACGGATCCCTCGGCTTTCTAGAGCACAAGATTGCGGTGGTAGGTTGGAATTGTCACTGGTGACTGCAGCCTGTGGATGCCTGCTTCGAGGACTTTCATTTGCTGTTGCCATTGATGGCTTACACCGAGGTGCGGTCCTTTGGCAAATTAGGGGAAGGATTTTTGATGAAGTGGCTGGCGGTGGTTGAGGACTGATTGGTCTGGGATTTTGAATCTGAAACCTTTTATGAAATGGAATTGGAGTGCTTGGATTAGACGATGTCATCTTTTCCTTCAAACGGTAATTCAGTAAAGCCCGCGCTATTGTGATCTGCTCCAGTTCATCATTGTTCTCTGGTACCGTTGAGGAGCTTGCAGTCTCTTTTGCCACTGGTAAGAAAATTATTGCCCATTCGTATTCAATCATTCACACACATGAACCATAAATCATCAGATACACAGAGACAAAAAATGCAGTTTTATCGCCAAAAAGACATGCGCAAATGCCGTCTTCTAAAGAAATTATCTTTAAACTAAAATAGATAAGTACTGAAAAAAAGTTTGTTAGTATTTTCCCTTATCACAGATAAATTTGTCAACCATATTCATTTGCCATATGTAATGAGAATGGAAGAATCAGGGAAACAGGCTTGGGTTGGATATTTCCACTGTCCCATTTTAATCTCCAACTTATATAACTCTACGTTCATAGAACAGATTGACATGAAGTGTGTATATTTACATGAAAAGACCAGAGTTCACCTACAACTTACATTGTTTCAAAGCCGACCAAGCTGCCATAGCTGCATTTTTCTCAGCTTGTTTCTTATTCTTTGCAGGATCTCCAGTAAATGAGATTCCAGCAAGCTCTACTATCCCCGTAAAAACAGGTAAATGTCCTAGGCCAGACCTGTACGTTGTGTAATGAGGCAATGGGGCTCCTACCCTTTGCGCAATTTCCTGTAGAAGGTTCTTGTACACTCCAGTCTCATCCTAAAAACATTTAACACAGTAAGCATGTGAAGCAAAGAAAAAACACTACAGATGCAATGAAGAAAAAACACATGTTTCTTCCACATTAACGAAATGAGAAGAAAAAGAAAACATTACAAGTTTACAGCAGGCGAACTTTTTACAAGCTATAAAGCAGAGCAGCATAAAGTTCACTTCTAATTTTAGAAGCAAATTCATGTTATCTTCTCTTTCATAAAGTTTTCTAATAAAGACTTAAGAATGATTAAATAAAAAAAAACGGATTAATTGGTATGATCAAAGTTCTACACCTACCAGCAACATTTGTCCATGAATTTACAAAATCGAGTAAATAAGAAACACTAGCATAACTGTAAAAGAGGTTGACGAGTTTGAATATAAATGAAGTATAAAAGAGTGGAGGTTGGTGAGAAGGCGCAGGTTAGCAAAGAGCGTGGTGTTGGGTGCGGAAGATATTTGGGGGTTAAGCAGAGTGAGAAAGGGAGAAAGCAAAAACCCTAGAAGCGGCAATGAGAGAGAAGACTCACGAGGATCTTGGCGGCGAGGGAGTGCGAGGGGCCACGGTGGGAGAGGGAATTGAGAGCGACTTCGGCGGCGGAGTGTTCAGCCTGACGGAGAGTGGAGCAGTAGTGAGGGCTCTCGAAGATCTCGCCGTTAAAGTTGACGGTGGCCTTGAACCTGGGCGCGTGATCGGGACCTTCCCGAATGCACGTGTATGAAGGGAGGTTGAAGCAGCTCCGCTGGGCCAGCTCTTGAAGCTGGTTTTTGTACATTTCCACCACCGCCACCAGCACCACCGAGAAGACGGTACACACTCGCGGATCGGGTTGAATATTTCGGGTGGGTCTGACGGCAAATGAATGGGCTTAGGGTTTGTCGACGGAGAAACAAGACGGGGTTAGTGAGAGAAAGTTGAGGAGTTAGAAAAAGAAAGGAAAGTGCAGAAGCAGAGAGAGTGGAGGGTAATTTCTGTGAGCATAATAATTATAATAATAATTGTTATTATAAATAATAATTATTATTATTATAATTATATTGGGAGGTTATTTATTGCGTTGTTGTTGTGAGTCAACTCAAAGGTTAGGCTGCAGTGCACCAGTGCAGTGCATGGATGTGAATGTGATCTTTTCCTATATTTTCATGCTTTATGAGCACTATTTATTTACTTCGCATTTTCCCACCCAGTTTCATTTATTACTATTAATTATTAATCTACTAATCTATATTATCAACTACTTACCTTATTTAATGTTAGTTCAATGTTAGCCTTCCCTAGCTTCAATAAATATCACTGCTATCTTTAAAATACTCATTAACAAATCCACACTATCTTTTGTTAAAAATTATTCAGATACAAACATAAATCTTATATACAATAAATTTATAGCTTTTATAATGATTATTATAAAAATATTAATGTGGGTTTTTAATGCTTGAAAAAATATTTAGACCAATGTAAACTCAGTTTTTTAATACATTTCCATATTTGTAATAAAAATTATTAATTTAGTTTTGATTCCTTAAATAATAATACTGCAAATATCTTGTCAGACAGTTATTGAGACCATTAATTTTATATTCACATTGGTCACCTAAAAACTTTCAACGGATCTTGTTAAGGGTTAACTACAATTATTTAATTATTTAAACTTTGAGAACTTCCGGTTTTTTTTTTTCCAAATTGCATATTTTTCAAGTTAAATATTAATATTACATTTTTTCGAAGTTATTTACAATTTTAACCTTTTTTTATTTATCTCAAACGAGTAATGTTCTCAATTTATCATGTATGGTTATTTATTTTCTAATTAGTCCTCGTATAAATTAATATATTAATTGTTTAGCCACTGTAGTTGTTTTACTCTTTACTTAATGTATTTTTTGAGAATGAGATGTATTTAGTAAAATTATATACAAAAGATGCGTATTTATTCTTTTTCTTTATCTATACAACTTTAAATTGGATAAATTGAGACGATACACTTTAGAAAAAAAATATGATATCAAATTTCCAACCATTAATGTTTTCTTATAGTTTCAATTAAATACATATGCTTCTTCTTCATTTCATATGTTTTTTCCAACCATTTGACATAAACTAATTATCTTTACGAACTTTTACATTTGAGAGGATAATACGTATATACATATCAAATTTTATGTGTTTGTATTGTCTAAGAAAATTGAAATTGAAAATAAGAAAATTGAAGAAAATAGATTAAAATAAAACATAAACTTGTAATAAGACATATTATCAACAAGAAAAATAAAAGAGTTAGATATAATTTTAGCTCGTAACAATCATCTAATGATATTTAGAATTTATTTGGATAATTTTTCTATAAATATTTTCTGAAAAAAAAAAAAAAACAAAACAAGTTTTTCCACACGTTAAGTATATATATTACAAGTTTTGATGAAGGAATATATATATTCAGATAAACGGTCTTAGATATCGTGTAATTTATTGAAACTAGTAAATGAATCTTGATAAAATGAAAAAGACTCACTGAAGCTATATCTCCATATATTTCAAAAGTGTATTTTATTGATATCAAAGTTAATTTAATTGTTCTAAAAGTGGTAACGTGAAATTATAATCATTTTTATTTGACTTGGAAAATAAATATTAATTTGATGTGTATTGAAATTATTGATGTGATTATGTGAATGTGGTTAATCAATAAGTTAATATAACATTGTTGGAGTGAAATGTGAATTATGAAAAATATAGATGATATATTAAAACTTTATTAAAAACTATGAAAATATAAGATGATAAAAAAATGAATGTTCCTACCATCTACTTGGAGGTTAAGAACTCTCCATATGCAATGATGCATTAGAAACTGTCCAATGGTAGTATGCATGTTGGAATCAAAATTGAAAAATAATGTATGTTTAGACTGAATAGAGTGTTTCAAAAATAATTGATTCTTATAATCATTTATGTCTGTGGTTAACAATAAATATGTGTAAAATTTGTTAGTAGGTCAATTGTGCCATATACTACAACCGTTTTATCTTAAACTATGTTATTTATTTGCTAGTTTATACAAATTATTTATGAAAGTCATAAGCACTAGTTAGAGGAAATATGACAATGAAGTAGAAACTAGGAGTAGATAAGACTCTAAGTTTAGAAACTAAACATTAGGTAGTTATATTAAAATATGAGTGTACATATTTGTGTTTTGAAATGCTTTTGATTTTAGGTAGTTATTATTAAGTGGGGTGTTTTAATTACATAAATAAGATACATTGTCTACATTGTATTTCTAAAATTGCATTGTTTTTCTTTTAACCGAAAAATCTGCACTTTTAATTCATTGTTATGTATTTTGTTTTGTGTATATTTAAATATAAAATATATTGTGTGGTTGATTTATTTTCTTCACTGCAACCTTAATAGTCAGCTAGTTACGAAAAGGTAGTGTTGATTTAACAAATTTTAAATTAAAATTAATATTTAATAATATTCCAAAATTGATAATTACAATATTTAAATTCCTCTTTGCTAAAATAAGCATGTATACTAACACAACAACTTTCTTTTATATGCTATTTAGAGTAACTTCTGTATTCTCATTAATGTACACATAATTTTCTTATTACATCTTATCATTTAGATATTTTAAAGTTAAACCTTTTTTTATACATCAGAAAAATATTATCTAGTGGACATTGAATATCTAAATTATAAAAGGATATTTTGCATCATATAAACTGAAAAAAATATTATACATTCATGATTTTATACATGACAATCAAACAAAAACTTTAAAGTAAGTATTTACCCATTGGCATTTTTTTTTTACCAAAAAATGTTATTTAAAGATTAATTAAAGTTTGAAATAAAAAAGGAGACACATACAATACAACATCCATTGATTAAAAATATAACAACATTATATACCTTTCTTTCAATGGAGTATTACATGCCAAATTTACAAATAAAAAAAAATACAAAACATGTTTTATGAAGAGAGAAACATTATTATCACTTTATTTCTTACAACATTTTTTCATAACATAAAGAAAAATAAAAGGGCAAGGGAATCGAAATATAAAAGTAACAATGTATGGGAAAATAGAAATATTTTAAAAAATGAAATAAACATAATATATTTCATTCACATTCTCTGGTCTAGTTTTGTCTGCATTGTTTTGAAATTCAAACTTCATCATTCTAAGCCTAATGGCATCTTCATGTGCTGCAAAGGCTATTTATCTCTGCATTTTAAAATAAGTAAGCAATGCATAACAAGTCCATGAAATATATCTTACATATTGCATATTTAATTATTTGCACAACGTACACCTAAATTTTATTTTATTTTACTCGGTCGAATCCAAATTTGTAAAGCGACATAAACGATAAATGAACATAACTTTGTTATTACGTTTTGAAAAAAAAAATATTATTATGAACTTGTTTGCTTTAATATTGATTTTTAAAGTACTATTGGTAGAAAAACTTCTTCGTAGCTTTTTCAAAGATTAATTTCATCATTCCAAACCCATAGCCATAAGAGGTGAGAATGGTTAAATTGATTTGATTATCATAGAATGGCTGAATACTTTAAGGTATAGAAGTGAGTTGTGATAATAAGTTATTTACTTCTTGAAATATTTTATCTCATCATCACCTAATATTGGACATACATTTAAAACTATGTAAAAAATACCAAACATAAGTATAAAATATTTTAAAAATTACTATTCCTAAAAAATGGCTTTCCCAAAAATATTATATCCATCATAAACAAAATCTGAACCACGTTGTAAAAGAAAACAACATATTTATATTAACTGTTTATTGCAACCTGTAAATAAATACATAACATATTTTAAAAATTAAATAAAGCTAAATACGTGATTAAAGTAATTTTATTTTTTTGAATAATTAATAATTATATTAATTATTCTATGTAAAAGATAAATAAATTTAAAATAGGGAGATTAATTGTTTTATTGAGATAACGTTCATAATAAATATTTATAGGACAAAAAAAAATTTAACTGATATTTTCATAAATTAACATCAACTTATATAATTTTTTATTACTTCATTACATTCCTTTCCTCAATTTCAAAATAAAATCCTTTATTTATCTTTAATTGCTTTTTCATCTTAAAAACTCTAAGCTTACATTTTTTTTGTACTCATCTTCTTTCATTTTTATTTTTCAATTCAAAATATTTGTACAAAATATGTTAAATGACACTTATACATTTTCTAATTTTAAAATACACATATTTTTTTATATTTTTAAAATTACATCGATCTCTTATATTTTTAATAAAATAATACTCATATTTAAATTTTGTTTAAAATAACATATTCACTGAAATTTAAATAAAAGATTATTAAATTTATAACTTATACTTATTTATTCATTTTATACTAAAGTAGTATTTTCCCAAAAAATATAACTTATTTATATTTTTATAAAACAACTTTGAATTCAGTAGCAATATAATTTGATGAAATTTTAAACACATAATAATTAAATCATTCAATTTATTTTGCTTAAAATTAAAACTTCAATTTTTTATAATTTTTAATTTACGTTTTAATCAATACAATATTTTTAAATAAAACAAGAAAATTGATTAGCATTTCATTAAAACCATAAAAAATATGAATGTTTACTATAAGATGATAATATTTTGTAAAGATGTACCACAATCTTAATAGCATTTAAAATTAAATTAATTTCACATTTATGTAGAAAATTACTTCATAAAAGTGTTTGAAATACTTTACAATAATTTTAATAATTTTAGGTAGAAAGCATTTAGCTGTATCTCGGGTTGAAGTTCCATCTCAAGACTCAAAATAATATATTTTTTTAGTGTAAACATTGTGTGATGTTAAAATGCCTTCCCTTACCTATCATGAAAAGAGACGTAAAATACTATAAAGATTGAGGAAAACTTCAGCCATTTGTCATGTGGTCTGACTTAGTTGTATTAGTAATGTTTGTTTTTCCTGGAAAGTGGTCCTCTTAAAGAACCATGTCGACATGATATATAATGGAGAAAAAAGTAAAATGAAAACGACATCTTTACTTTTCCCTTGTTTCCACAGGCTGGTGAATAAACCCAATGGCAACCCTTCCTAATTTCTTTGAGAGTAAGTTTTATTATTTCAAACATTCAGTCAATAAAAGAAACACAAAAAAACAAAGATGAATCAACTGCACATTCCTCTAAACTCTCATCTATCTATTGAATCAGATCATAACTTTTGTTATCATAATGAGCTTTACGGGACATCATCCCTTGAATAATAGCCCACTGGAATTGGACGATCACACCAACTAAACCTTTGAATAAAGAACAATAATATACTTAATATCCTAATATTTTTATGCACGAAATTCACATCTACCATTTTGCCCTCTGTCTGTCTCTGCTATATTTTCTTTATAATTACAATTTGTTTCTAATTACTATATTATCCTTGAAAACAAGTTGTCAATACCAAAAACATTTCCAATGATAAAATATGTACGCAACATACAAGCGAAGAAATCAATTTATGCACACTTCCATTTAAACTAAAATCAATTTATGAACCTTAACTATTGTAGAAATCAAATGAAGAAAAACTCAACTTTAAGTGTACCAGTTGATTTTAACTGTGCAAAAATTCAATTTATTTTACCTTATTCCAAATAAACCAGTATCTTATAAAACTAATGGTACTTGAAAAAATTTACAACCGGCAGCATTTCCGCTTAACCACTAACATACTGATAATATAATGATTTTCCATCGAAGAATTTCCTAATAGAACACGAAGGGAAAATAAGGAATTAAAAAATTCCATAGAAATTTTATTAAATCAACATTCTCATACACGTTTACAGTATTTGATAGAAAATCACCACGAAAAGGGACTAGCTCCTAGCAAAAATATTTCATTTTCCACATCTTTTACCCATTGACACACCCGATTGCAAGTCTTTATTGCCAAGGCCTGCATATCCCAGTGTGCAAAAATAGTCAGACTTTGTCGAACCAGAGTAACACAAAATAAATGCAGCTATTTTACTACCATTCCCCAAACAAATTGCATGACCCGTCAATATACTCCCTAAAGTATCATCCTCTCTCCCAAAGAGTTCTTATAATGAAATTATACTAGTTTCTAAGGATTCGATATCCTCAATTTAGTCCCTAGATTGATATATTTTACTCATTGAGATGGACTAATTTCAAGATTCTTTCAATATTTAACGGACCATGAAGCATGGTTACCAATACTTTAGGGACAACTTATATAACATCCTTAGTTTAAGGTCTATTTACTTTAAGAGAGAGTGATAACTTAGGCACCAAATTGATGGTTTATTCCCAAAGTAATGGACCAGAAGAATTTTTACCAACTGTTGCGATCTAAACATGAAATACTTTTTTTTCAGATTTTCATTGAATGCAAATTATGAATATACAGTTGGCCAGTGATAGAAAATATAGTAGTTATACGACTTGTCATTTTTTGTATAACAAAATAATTAAGATTTGAGAAATGTTGTAGGCAAGAAAAAAAAAATACCTTGTCTGCAAGGGGATCAAATGCAGCATAAAGCTCAAAATCCTGTGTTACCCAACAGAGAAGTACTGCCAAAAAAAAATTCCAATAAGTCTGATCACCGTTCGACAAAGCATCCAAATGAAATGGAACAATTATATCTCAATGCAACTAAAAGGTTTGGTTTTCACAAGCAGATTTGACTTTTCACAGCATAACAAAATTTATAGATTGGCTAGTCTATTATTGGTATAAATCTCTATTTGCATCTCACAGAAAATAAGGGGTTTGCTTATCAATAGAATCACTCTATCTGAAACATCCAGGACCAAAACCAACGGCAAATGCCACAGAAAAAAATGATTTTGACCACCACCCCTTCTTCCCAGTAAGAAGAAAATCACAGTTGAATTATTGCAACAGGCAATTTAGGCGATAACTACAACAGACCCAAAGAATCACATACCCATCTCTTCTACAATGCAAGAACAAAAAAATAGTTACCGTAGTTTTCATCCCTTCTAAACTGGGTTTTGTGTGGCCCAAGTCCTTTATCATGCATGGATGCAAAAAGTTTCTGGTAAGCTCTATACAATCTGCAACAATGGAGGTAGGTTATATTGCGGACAATAATAATTAGGCACTAAAAAGAGGCTACAGCTACCTAAAACCGGAGAAGTTTCCGCAAAATCACTACCTTTTCTGCTGCTTATGAGTATTAATAGGCGATGAGAACTCTGAAGATATATATTGATCTAGATAAACGCTGCGGTATATGAAATGCCACAGCCCAGCAGCACCACCAATGCCACAATCAGATTCCCTTAATCTTTTAGGAGAATCTGATGGAAGCCTATGCTGACCTAAATGAGAAGATCTAGAATAAGGTAAGGGTGGTAGATCCTCAACCCGCATCCCACCATCTACCAAGGATCTCTGAGCTTCACTGAGGACATTTGACTTCAAAAGGACAGTTTCGATACTAATCCTGGGTATTGGCAAAAAAAATTCTGAGCTATGAAGGCAAGAAAGATATTGCTACACAGAGAACGAGAATCTCTTTGATATGAATCATTATCCGTTTTCCTCTTTTTAATTTTCTTCTTTTCTCCAAAATTAAACATCACGAATCCAATAAAAACAGTAGTCAGATCATTAAACTATCATTTACCTGCAATCCTTAAGATGGTAAAATGCATCAGAACTCGTGGTCAGCAACATCAAATACGTATCATCCTGCCAAATATATACATGTCATGATCTGTGTGACCTCTTTGATTTATAAGATGAAAATCATATAGCAAATTTTAGTGCAATCAAATCCAACAACTCACATCAAAAAAGTGGATATAAGCGTACAAAAATCCCAAAGCATTGTATCGTGGCAAGCAAACGGGAGAAAATGCCTCTGAAGTCCTGCATATTCATATCCCGATAAAATTTTTAAAAAATGTAAAAGAGTACCATTGTCAAAGGAATTGATTTGCAAACAAAATTGCTATTAATTAATTGTTGTACATTGTAGAACATTGCAGAATACTTGTTATTATTGGTGCAGATTCATCGATTACCAATCTTGCATGATTGTACAGCTACAATTTTATAATTATCTCCATAATTACGTAGCAAAGCTACAAGACATCATTTATTGCAAAATATTGTATCATCGCTAATTAATGGAGAATTCTCCAAAGGAGAATACACAATTTTGATTTGCATCTTCTCCAAGTCTAATAACCAACCATACAACAAAGAAATTCAAAGTCCAAATGAATAGTTAATGGACAGGTTTTAAGAAGTTTTACCGTTTGAGCTAAGTAGACTGAATAAATAGAAAACTATAGCATCAAACAGAAACCCTAAACCCTAAACGAAAATTAAACTATACTATCAAACAATCTTTGAAATGCTATCTGAAAGATAAAAGTAGTGTCAGTTTTACTTGCCTAAAGGACTCAGTTGACATAACAAAGTTCGCCAGGAGCAGCATATCATCTGGATGAAGAGAGGCTTTCTGAGCACCAACTAGACTGATTACCTGCCTTCAACCTTTAATGAATTATTTTATCATATTATGTTAGCATGTAACTAGACAAATTCAGTGTTGAACCTTATGTCTGCACATCAGAATTGCAAACAGGACACCAGAATCAGCAACGTCTTGCAAGATAGCACCAGCAGCTTGCCTTGTTGCATATGCAAGAGGTAGACAAGTATAGGCATGAAGAAATGTAGCTGGGTTCCTGATACAATCAGATAAAGAACAAAGTTCACCATCCAAAAAAAAATCATTGAGAAATGTAAAGAACCCTTACTCCCCCAATCCACCAAAGAAATTCATGGAAAAATACATAAAAAGCACCAAAAATCCCTCTCTGTTATAGAAAATGTTTTAACATTTCTATTTTAAAAGTAGAAGACAAAAATGTGTTCAGAGCAGAGAAACAAACCAACTAAAAGAGTGGATTAGTGAAGAGAAAACAATGTCTGTTCCACCAAGCAAGGGTGTCATATCAAACTTTGGATTCTTCTCAAAACATCTGTTTACTGACTTTGTTAGTATAACAATAATCTGCATACATACCAATAATAGAGATGTATCATACAACTGCTGCAACATAACTAGTCCATTTCAATGACATAAAACAGACACGATTACTAGTAAGTTCCAAAACACAAAAGCTGAAGAAAAAGGAAGTGAGTAAGCAAACAACAAATCCACTTTTCCATTGGCAATATAAGCATCCAACACAATTATACCTGGCCATGAATAAGCTCCAACTGCCCCCTTAGTGACTCATAGGGTTCTTCCGTGCAGCTGATGCAGACCAAGTAAATTGGTCCTTTTACAAGAAAAACCACCTGTAGCATAAATTCAAAAAAATATTTCATAACACAATCATTTTATTGGTAACAGATAAAAGCTTTTTCCTCCTAAACACTAATAGCATAAGGTGAGAAGCTCAGAAATCAAAAAGAAAAAAGAATTATGTGGGTATGCTTGGATTAACTTCTCTATGAGTATTTCAAGGAGAACCAAATAAGAAAAAGAAATTGACACTAGTTTCTCCATAAGCCGCAATTAGCTTACGCGCAAACTAATTTGTATTAGTTCTCTCATATAGCCTATCTAATTTTTTATTTTTTTTTTAACTTACAAATAAGCAAATTTTAGCTTATGGAGAATTCAATTTCACTTTTTTTTTTTTTTCTTTAGAAGTGCTTACGGAAAAGTTCGTCCAAACATGTCTTATATCCAGTATCTCTAACTTACACTTCAAAGCTCAGAAAGGATTAAGACATTATTGTGCTTAACATAGCATTTATTAGGCTAGAAGGTTTATAAGTAATGTCTAAACGAAATTATACTCATGAGCAAAAAGCTTTTAGAATAGATAACTGTATGATCAGACCTGATGCTTTCCAGCCCTCACTAATTTGACATGATCAACCCTGAAAACATAATAGAGCTGTTAGAAAAATTACTCAAGTTATATACAGCTATGATTCGAATGTATTTAGGAATACTGCTGTAATTAGAAACTATTGAGCTATAATTAACCAGACCAAAGACAGCTATAATACCCATTTTCCACAAAGGAAATTATTGCTTGCAAAGTTGCTGAAAAACCAGCAAGCTTGTGTTCATCTCCATACCTGAGACAAGAAATAGAGGAATGGGTTCTGAAGTTTGAACCAGCAATACTAGAAAGAGATGTGAACAGCAATTTTGGGAAGTTTGTTTAGTGAGCTGATAAACACTAACCTAGAATATATTGGTTTGCCAGAATGACTGAGAACAAAAAAATGCTTCTTCCTTCTCCTCCATGAAATGGAGGCATCATCCTGCACTTTATTCATCAATCAAACAGAATATGATATTACAGCCTTTACAGACATATTCGCTGTAATGCCCTCAACTAAAAAAATCCACATCGGAAAAACTAAAGTTCTTAATCAGAATTACCAACTAGCTCATAGTATCCGCAAGAGTTTATTGGAATTCAAAAATCAATGCTTGACACCAAAACAGTGTTTAGTCACGATTGTTACCCATATTCCCGCACAATTTTGTCATCGTATTCATTTATCATCGAGCATTTAATTTTGACTTGCAACCAGAATTATAACTATGAGAGAAAATGCTCAGTTGCCAACCCCCTCTCCCGAGCCAGAATTTCACGCTAGTGATTCTACAACACTGCTAATTTCCCCACAGTTTCTATTTATGTAATAAACTCAAAATCACCATCATCATAGACTCAGCACGATAATTGAATTGTGAATTTAATTAAAAAAAACTATCTATGAATAAACCCTATACCGCACTGCAGCATTTAATCTCCATCGATGAAATCTAAGGAACAAAAACAACTGCAAACAAAAAGAATTCCAGTTTCAAATTTATCACTCTTCTGTTCTAAATGTGCTATTCGAATTTTGAAATCACTCATTAAACACTAGTTCATCATCGAGCGTAATTGAAAAGGAAGCACGAGCGAGAAAGAACAATCGGTATGCGCACAAATCCTAATAAACAGGTTTCGAAATCATTCATTAGACAAGGCTAATTTGCATTAAGCCGAGATCAAGTACAACGGTCACGTAACTGTACATGAACCTGTAATCTAATCTTAGATCAATAATTAGTTAATTGTAATTGTAAATAAGAGTGAGTGAGTGAAGGACACTGAGACGAAGTGAGAAAGAATTTATCGAGAAACGTTTATATACCTCATCGCCGTGTCGTTTTCCGGGAAGCCAGGAGGAGTGAGAGAGAGGTTGGGCATCTTGGATGGTGATCTCCTGAATTTCGTTGTTAAGGACCTCTTCGACCAGGGAGACGGTTGTAGCCGTGCTGCTACCCCGCTCGCCGGCGTAACCGCTGCTAGTAGGGCTGGAGGGATCAGAGGAGTGTCGGGCAGCGGATCCATTGGGTTGTTGGAGGTCCGATGGTTCGGCGTCGAAGAGGCTCGGTGAGAGGGGAGGCAGGTTGAGCCGGATGGGAGGTTCGGGGTCAAGCTCCGATGAACTCATCTGGCTCGTTGCAATTCAGTGAGAGAGAGGGAGAGAGGGACAGAGAGAGAAAGATTATTGGTGAGGAGATGAGTGAGTCTGAGTAGACGCGTCCAGTGTGCAACCCGCCACGCACTGCCATATGTGGGCCGGGCCTAGTACATTTGTCAAGGCCCAACCCTGCAATTTGCCACTTGTATGTACAGATGCGTCTTGCTGCACCTCCGTGCTTTCTTCGCCCACCTCCGCACTGAAAGTAAAAGTATCATTTTTTTTTCATTTTCTCGGTATTTCGAGCTCACTTTACTTATTTTTGTTTCGAATTATTCAATTTAAAATATAATAATTTTTTTATTATTTTAAATTATATAATTTAGAATACAACTTTTTTTTATTCCAAATTTATATTACTGCGTTTAAATTTTTTCACAAAAATTCGAAACACCTTGGTTACTCATACATCTCTATATATATATATATATATATATATATA
>Ga0209489_104166_pt1 | contig 26947 bp, 17 predicted proteins | sample SiratrowhiteBW_FD_187527 | JGI IMG/M metagenome (GOLD analysis project Ga0209489, IMG submission 187527) | Root nodule microbial communities of legume samples collected from California, USA - Siratro white BW (SPAdes) (version 2) | ecosystem: Host-associated > Plants > Roots > Nodule | place... | reverse complement strand
AATAATAATAATAATAATAATAATAATAATAATAATAATAATAATAATAATAATAATAATAATAATAATAATAATAATAATAATAATAATAATAATAATAATAATAATAATAATAATAATAATGTATCACTTACTCTGAACAGAGAGAGACTTAGCATTACAAAGGTCGATGTATTAATAAAGTATTTCTTAATTTCTCATAATTTTTCTTAAACTATTGTTTTACAAAAAAATAAGTATTAATTATCCATGCAATTTACACAATAACACCTATTATTTATCATTTTTTTTATGATCTACTAGAATAAGGTGAGTAATTACTCCAGAAAATGGAATAAGATCATAGATAAGATATTAAAAAAACTATTGTAAAAGTTATACTCGAGTTTACAAGATTTTATTTGAATCTTATAAGACATTAAAACATGCTCATGTATTATAAAATTTAAACTTCAGAATATCAAATATCATTTTATTTATAAGAATAAAAAGTTATTTTTATCTTAAAAACAACTTTTTTTTGTCTAATAAATTTATGAACAAAATCTTATTAACATGCAAGTCTTCTAAAATCTATATATTAAAATAAAAATCATTATAAAATAATATCACATAGTAAAATGTAAAAAATAAATAAATTTAAACGTTATGATAAAACTGTTTGATCATAATAAAATATTTATGCAGTTTATTATTTTATCCTTTTCTCTTTCCATTTAACTAAAAATTATTTAAAAATTCAAAGTTACATAAGATATAATTAATAAAAGAATAACCGATATGATCTTGAACTTTGTAAACAACAAATAAATAAAAAAGTTGACACACTCAAAACGAAAAAAAGGAAAATATTAATAAAATATAATGTATCTAACCACTTTCCTGAAACGAGAACGAAGGTACTGAAATATTAGTAAAATATAACGTAATTAATTCATTTTTTAATACGTAGGTGAAGTTAGTTTTTTTTTTCTTTACGTTATTTTATGTGAAAAAAAATTAAAAAAGAAATAGTATAGTATAGAATGAAAACATCAATTTTGAGAGAAATCGGAAGGCAGTAGGTACTGAATCAGCAGAAAATATGCGTGATAATTGTAAACTACACAAACCCCAATATTTTGAGTACGTTGAAAACGAAGAGAAGTTTGACTAATTTGTCTGATATTGAAAATCTAGACAATAGATGCTCCAGTTGCATTAATAAAACATAAATAATAAATTGCTACAAAAAACGAAAATACTATTTCTAATTTATAATTTTTTTATTATTTATCTGAGACCTGATTTTGTAGTATAAAAGACAGCATTGACTAACTTAGCAGTACTATAGTGTAAAGTGCAAAGATACTAAAAAGACAAAGTTGTACCGAAATAATTGGGATTTTAGCATTAATAATAAATTGTAGCGTAGGAGAGTGAGCAAAACTTGTGGGGGGCACAGGAGTGTGCTGGTCCTAGGCCTCGGAAAGTGAAGCAGCAAGCAAAACAGTGCACTGTGCTGTGTGGAACAACGTGGGGAGAAAAGTAACCATCAGGATCCGACCGCAACCTCAGCTTTTGTTTTTCCTTCAACTAAATTAACCGAAACTATCCCCTCAAATTACCAAACTACCCTCTCCTTTCTTTCCCAACTAACCTCTCACCACCCAAACCTCCTAACTGCATTTACAACAATTACTGTTTTGCCACTCCCCCTTCTATATCTCCCTCACTGCCTTCAACACTGTTTATAAAACACATTTCTTTTTCTTTTCCCAGGTTTGTTTCTGCCTCTCTGTAACGGGTTTTCCCTGGTTTCAGCTTTGTCGTTTCGCTTGGTTTTTTCTCTCCTCATGCATTATTTTATGTTATGGAAATTTGAACTCTTCAGATTCTCTCTCCGTCCCCCACGTTTCTTTCTCTTTTCAGTGCTGTTTTATTTTATGTTTTTTTGTTTTTGTATTGCTGTGGGGATATAAACGACTTCGGCATGCGTTCCACTGCAGGGGAGAGGAAACGTTATTGCTTGTTGCTGTTCTGTGTTGTTCGAGGTCGTTTTCTAGTGTTGGAAATCAGTTGGCTTTTTTAGCCGTTAAATGATTCATCTAGCTTGCTTACTTGCAGGTCAATTACATGTGTGGTTTGACATTAAGTTATACTTGATTTTTGAAGTGCTTCTATCTTTTCATTTTTTTTTTCTTTTCTATCTTGTTTTTTTTATTGTATTTATTATTATTTTTAACTCTCTTTTTCAGTTCCCAATCCACCCCTTATGTGTGAACTTTTAAATTTTTCTACTAATATTTATTTTGTTTTGGAAAGATGACAGGTAGACACCTAGAGATTTTAAAAATGGAAAGTGGAAGCTAGAGAGACAAAGGAGAGAGAGAGAGAGAGAAATGTTAAACCAAGAAGGTTAATAAAGTGTTTAGAATGATAAGGTGTTGATGTATCATTATTGTTTATTTTGACCACATTACCTTTGTATGTTTGTTTTCTTGAAGTGGTGTATAGGAGGTATAAGAACTGTTTTTTTGCTTTGCTTTGCTTTGCTTGGCTGTTTTATGTCCCCCCACCCCATTTTGTAGTGCAAACTCTGTGTGTGATTTCTGTTTCGCTTTGTGTTTATGTTATCTTCGTCTTGCAGGTGGTGAAGTTGCATTGTTTCTGGTGGATTCTGACTTTCTGAGTGTGAGATAATGATGGAAGGGCGGCGGCATTCGGTTGATATTCCAATTTCTAAAACTCTTGTGGCATTGAGGAGAGTGAGGTCATTGAGGGATCCGTCAACGAATTCTATGAGCAAACTCTCTTCTTTGGTTGATAATGTGCATTGGGAAAACGGTTCTGCTAATGACATTTCCCTGCGGTTTTCTGATGCTGCTCGGCCACATGACTCCGATGATAATGCTGCTCTCAGATCAAGAAATTTAGGTTTCAAGGGACAAAGGGAGCAGAATGATGCTGATTCTGTATTCAACTCAAGGTTGAAGCCTAGTGGGGTTTCTTGTCAGGATCTCCAACAAGATGGTGAACTAGTTTACTCTAAGTGTAAAAGTGAAAGCTGTGATAGCAACCATGGGGATAAAGGATTGGACTTGGCTTGTATCGTGCTTCCAAGTAATAATGATTTCAAGGATGGGGATTCATGTTATACGGCAACTGCTAGATCATCTCAATTAGGGAGATTAGATTGCTCTAAGTCAGCGAAAAAGTCTCTGCGCAAGAATCAAGTAAAACCATCGGAGTTAGTAGGAAGTACTGATAGCAATGTTAGTCCATACCCTTCTGGTTATGATGCTTTCTCACCCTATTCAGTAGGTATAAATCAAGATATCGATGGTTTAGATGATAATGATAACGGGTGTGGAATAAGCTGCTGTTGGTCAAAATCACCAAGATTTAGAGAATCAAATCTATATGGTGAGATAGAAGACCGTCCTTTGATATCTCAGCGTGTTGATGAGTCAGATCTTCATGCACACAGAAGCATGAGACACAATGGTGGTGGGATTAGTCTGAATTTGGAAACTCCTAGAAGTTTGTCCATGAAATTTAGGCCTAAATCGTTCAGTGATTTGGTGGGACAAAATGTGGTAGTGAGGTCTTTGTTGGGGGCTATCTCCAGAGGAAGGATAACACCATTTTATCTCTTCTATGGTCCACGTGGCACCGGCAAGACATCTGCCTCTAGGATCTTTGCTGCTGCACTGAATTGCCTTTCTTTTGAGGAGCAGAGGCCATGTGGGGTATGCAGAGAATGTATTATATTCTTTTCTGGAAGAAGTAAAGATGTTAAGGAAGTGGATTCTGTGAGAATCAATCGCAGTGACCAGGTTAAATCCCTTGTTAAGAGTGCAAGCATCCCTCCAGTTTCCTCTCGGTTCAAGGTTTTCATTGTTGATGAGTGCCAGCTATTGAAAGGGGAGACATGGGCAAGCATTTCTAATAGCCTAGAGAACCTTTCTCAACATGTGGTTTTTGTGATGATCACTCCTGACTTGGATAAGCTTCCTCGGACTGTTGTTTCCCGGGCTCAGAGGTATCACTTTCCAAAGGTTAAAGATGCTGACATTGTATGCAGATTACAAAATATTTGTGCCGAAGAAAGTCTTGATTTTGAACAGGAAGCTTTGGACTTTATTGCTGCAAAATCCTGTGGGTCTGTCAGGGATGCTGAAATGATGCTTGATCAGATGAGTTTGCTTGGTAAAAAGATCAATATCTCTTTAGCTTATGAACTTGTAAGTCTAGCACTTTTGTTCCATACATGTTTAAATTCAATTTTTTCCTTGGCATTCTTGCTTACCCATTTGTTGTTTGGCAGACTGGGATCGTTTCTGATGATGAATTACTCGATTTGCTGGATCTAGCTTTTTCATCCGACACTTCAAATACAGTCATTAGAGCTCGGGAGCTGATGAGATCAAGGATAGATCCTTTGCAACTTGTATCACAACTAGCAAATCTCATTATGGACATACTTGCAGGGAAATGTGAAAATGGTGGTTCAGAAGTCAGAAGTAGATTTTACAGGAAATATACCTGTAAGTGGTGTTCCTCAAGCATAATTTATTTTATATTCTATTTAGCTTTAAGAAAAAATGCATTGGGTGTTTTGACATTTTTGCATTTAATGTTTGTCTCTCTGGCAAAATTCTATTCTGCTCATATCTTAATTCTGTAATCTGGCTGGTTGTTTTTATTATAGCGGAAGCTGATCTGCAGAAACTAAACAATGCATTGAAAATACTTTCTGAAACTGAGAAGCAGTTGAGAATTTCGAAGAATCAAACAACATGGTTCACCGTAGCTCTCCTACAGTTAAGCTCTGTAGATTATCAATCTGTGGATGCAAATGACACCAAATTTAGTCTTAGAGGTGCATGCAATGGAGGTGAGGTTAACCTTTTTCCTAGGCTTGTTACATTATTTTCAATTCCTTTTCTCCTTGGTGTGTGGTTTTGTCAGGTAGAAAATTCTAACCTTTCTCTTTATTCCTTAAATGAATATAAATAGTAACATCGGAATTACACTATCCACAGGTCAAAACTTGGAGAATTTTGCTACAGGTCTGTGTGCTAACAAGTCATACAGATTAGAAGTGCCGGAGGATCACAATGGAACATTGGATTCCATTTGGTATAAAGCCACTGAGATGTGTCATTCTAGTCAGCTCAAAACTTTTCTCAGGAAGAAGGGGAAGTTGTCTTCACTTCATGTTGATCGCAGTACAGCTTGTAATTTTCTTTCCCTTTTCCTAGTGTTGCTATTCATTTACCATTCAGTTAAAAATTTCCCTCATCACAGTATAGCTGCTTTCTGCTGTTATGTTTGGGGGGGTTTTTGAAACACTTCTTTGAGAAATTTGCTTCTTTATTGCCTAAAGAGAAAGGCCACCAACACGCCCTTTTAGGTATACACTCATGGTGGTTGGAATTTATTAGAAATGACAGTTGTGTGGGTCACACTTTTATTTTATAAACTTCTCTCTTGATTTTGTACTTTCCTTATAAATTTTAACCATTTGGGGGGAGTGTGTTTCTACTACTTAATACTTAATACTGAGTGGTGAATTTGATAATACACTAATTTGCAGGTCTTGCTATTGCCGAGTTGGAGTTCCACCATAGCCACCATGTATCCAAGGCCGAGAAGTCATGGAGAATGATTGCAAGCTCCTTGCAATTCATATTGGGTTGCAATGTGGAGTTGAGGATCACTTATACGCCTTGTGCTTCAGATTCTAAGTATTCCAAACTGAAGAGATCAACGTTCAGTATCTTCACTTGTTCCCGCAGAAATCGGCAACAGAAGTCACTATCATCTAATGAACAAGGAAGTGAATCAGATTATGGTGATTGCACCTCTGAAAATCCCATGATGAAGGACAAAACTTGTACCTCTGATTGTGGAATGGATGCTGTAACAGCTTTGAGGAGTTGTGAAGGGAATTTGCTGAGCTCAGGAGAAAGATTTTGCAATAGATCATTTCAAGAGAGTATGAGAACATCATGTGCTGAAGTTGATTCTTCCAAGGAAAAGGGATGCAACGGTGCTCATCTAGATCCATCAATCCTGGATTCAGATAATGATCATCACTTCAACTGTTTTCCTAAAACCCTTTGGCGTCAAAAGAAGTTCCGTTCTTCATATTCATCCAAGTTGAGTTTTCAAGGCATTCAACAACAGAAAGATTTTGTTTTATCTGTCCCGAAGTGTACATGTTCTGGGACATATACCTATGCTAATGAACCCTGCATTTTTTCCGGTAGTTGTAAGAATTGCACCAAAGCCTCTTAGAAGAAGTAAGTCGACTTGTTTTGTGTTACATTGTTATAATTGTTGAGACTGCACTACAGTGATAGAGTAGCATAGTTGGATAGAATGAAATGAAATTAACATTCTTGTGCTTTGATTCAGAAGTTCCAAATGTTGAAAATTCATTTGGTGTTCTCCATGAAATAAGTGCCATAAACTTGTGGACTGAAAAGACTTAATTGTGATGTATAGACATCTATCGTGCATGGGGAGTAGCTGTTGTTGGATTAAGGTGGTTCCTCGTACCCTTATATGTATCTTAGATAATCCGATTATTAGTAATAACTTGTAACCATAATCGATTATGACAACTATATATTATGAACTTTGTGTTCTTTCGTTCTCATGTCAGGTTAAGAAAATCCACCCATCCAAACTTATCTCAGTGTATGAAAAATTTGGTTTGAACAACCCACCATCGAAGAAGTGAGACACCATTACCTTTTTTCATAAGAACACCAACACATTACAGGTCACACTACCAAACACTAGCTCAAGTTACGCAAAAAAACAATCAAATTGCACTTTTAACATCTCCTCAACCAAAAATACATCATAATAAAGGGCTTAAGTGAGAAAAAAAGATCTAGTGCTAAAATCTGTTTTCAATGACAAAATCAAACACCCAACCACTAGAGTCAACCGATTTTCAACAAGGGTTATTCTTATAGGCATGAATGGGTTCAACTTTCACAAATCTCTACTACATGGCACAGTGGAAAAAAAAAATAAAATTGAAGTCACATTGCTTTTCTCACATTTGCTAATTGTTTTTGTTGTTGTTTCTTCGTAAAAAAGTGAGGATGCACAAACTCCTCTCTTACAAATCTTCATTTTTATTTTCATACATCAACTGACGTAAACATTATTTTTTCTCAAATACATCTTCCTCTGCCATAAATAAATGGAAATAATTAAAACATTAAAGATTAAGCTATTTTTTTTTTCTTAGAAATAAAATGATGAATTCTTTAAAGTCCCATACCAAAAATTAATGTCTCTAAAGTCACTAGTAAATTAAAAATAGTGAATTGATTTTCTTACCAAAGAAATATTTATTTTTCGTTCACACAATAATTTTAAATTTTAATATTTTTCTAGGCTAAATTACAGTATTTTCGAAGGACAAAAATGTGTTTCAGTGTTTTCACAGAGTATGATTGTAAGTACTCGCATCTTTAACATTGTATTTGGTACAACAAATTTGCTGTATACGAGAACCAATTTAAGTATATTTTTGAAAATTTTAGAATTTTGATACTAGTAAATTTGTGAAAAAAAATTTGAGTAAAAAAATTATAATTTATGAAAAGGTTTCGAATAAAAGTATTATATATAAAATGAAGAGAAAACAAGAGATTTATAAATGTTATATGTAAATGACTAAGTTTTCTCAGTTTTTTTCTTTTGATTGCTTTTATAACTTAATAAATAATACTTTAATACTAATAATTATTTTCTCAATTAGTTATTTTAAAAAAAATTGTATTTTAAAATATATACTAAGAGAAATTTACTTTATACAAAATCCAAGGTCCACCCTTGAACAAAAACATAACTGAGCAAGAAGACTCATACTGGATCTTGGCGTTTCAAGTGACAAGAGAAAACGTTTCGTTGAATTGGAATTGGAGGCAGAAAACAAGGACAATTTCAATGGCTGATGATAATAACCGTTGCGTGAAACTGCTATGCCGCCCGAAGAAACCCAGCACCAAAGGATCCGACCCGGAAATCCATTTCTGGCTCGTTGGATCCCCGTTCCTCCCGCCGCTCACCGTCGCTTCCTTTTTCCGATGTATCCACTCTCTCCCCTCCTCCTCCCCCGATTTCGGCAAGGAATTGGAGGACCTGCGCACGCTCCTCCCTAAAGGCTTCGAACTCATCGGAGCTGTAGCCTCCGGCGAGGAATCCAACGCTCGTGCGGCCGTGGACGCCGCCCGTTCAATGCGGAAACTTCTCTACGGTGAAGGAACAGATCGCCCGGTGATTGGAGCTGTTTGCGGTTCAGATTCCGGCGACCTGCGGTTTTTTGTGTCTGAGAGTGGGAGTGCGACGAGCCTTGAGGCTGTTCCGTCGGTAATAGAGGAACGGGATTCGGAGAAGTGTTTGTGGGAGAATGGTTGCCTGCTTCACTGTGAGCTTCCGATTAAGTTGCCTCTCTATTATGCTCTCAAAAATCCAACTGGTAGGTTTTCCTTATTCTCGCTCTCTCTCTCTCTCTCTCTCTGGTTCAGTGAAGCTGTTGATATTTGCAGGAACATAATCTATGCTGCAATTGAAACTTCTCTTTAGGTTTAACTTATGTTATTATCAATCAGAGTCACAATGTTGTACTTTGTAAGTTCCTCATTTTACTTTAGGTTTGCATTTGGGGTTAAGAGGAGCTCATAGGAAGATTATATTGAACGAGTTTCTCCATAAACACTAACAAAAAGAAAAATAGAAAAACAATTGAAATTTGTTTTTTCGTTAGCTAAAGTTGGCTTCTCCATATGCTAATTTGTAGATAGTTTCTCCATTTTTATTTTATTTTTAACTTATAAATAAACTAATTTTAGCAGATGACAAAGTTCATTTTTCAGCTTTTCTCTTATTTTTTTTTTCTTCTAGAAATGTTTATATAGAAGCTCGATCAAACATGTCCGTAACCAAATAGACGAATGAATGATTGATCTAGTTGGATAAGTTTAAATAGGGTCCTCCCGAGTTCTTCTTGACGTCTCTTAGATGTCGTTATGTTTACATACCATTTCTCATTGCCCTATTATTAAACAAAGTAGGGGGATTACTCACAAGGTGTGACACGTGAAGCTAGTAGTTCCGGCCCTTATATTTACAAACCAGTATCCTCTTTAAGCATATGACGGGTTTGATCTCTAATCATGTGATTTGAGAAGCATATGTAGGTAGAGGAGTTGTCCTTTAATTAGTACTTTACACCCTTGGGGATTATTAGTCTATGATTGACAACTTTAGGGATTAGACCTAAAAGAAAAAACCAGGATTTAGTCTTTTTGAGAAAAATGAAGGCAATACAGAGTTGCAAAGTAGTGATTGAGCAGAATACCACGTTCAAATTCCGGTAACTGTCTTTTGTTGAGAAAAATAAAGGACGTAGAGAGTTGCAAAGTAGTACCTTTATTGATGGAAGTTGTTCAGCACAGGACTTAAGCTGTGATCTACAAAAATTTCTAGTTGGAAAAACTTTAATGTGAGTTTAAGATTCTATACAACAATATTTTAATGTGAGACAAAAAATGTGGGTTACAGAGAACAGTGGACAGTGACGTTAGGGATCCACAGTAGAAATTTGAATTTGACATAACTGCTGGGAGTAGGATTTGGTTACGTTTTAGTGTACAGATTCACACGAAAACGTCTGGACAGTAGTGAATTATCCAACATGCATCTATCATCACTACCACTTGTTCTAAATGCCATAAATTCTGGACAAATTTGTTGTGCAGATGTTGAGAAGGCATATGTACAGGCTGCTGAAGCTGTTATTGCCAAGTTAAGAGACCCTCAGGCTGTGTACATGTTAGAAACGTCAAACAAAACCTCTCAGGATATACCTCCTCCTGTCATAATTAGAGGTGTACAACTAAACTTTGATGCAGACCTCTCCAAGATCAAGACTTTGGCTGAGGATAATGATGACTCCGATACAAGCTCACCATCATGTTCATACTTTTCCATTGGCCGTAAAGCAGGCTCACCAGTTTTTTCTGCGGAGGTAACAAATGTTGCAATGTTCTTTTATCTTCCATTTTCTTTTCAACTTTTTGGTTTTTTTCCTATATTTTCTGATAGTATTTGTGATTTTGTCTTTTATCCTGTCTTTATTCTTTTCCTTTCTGTTATGTACTTAATGAATATTCAAATGACTACCATTGCCCATTTTGTGAAATTTTCTTCTTCTTAGAATGCAGATACTATTCAAGTTAATGTTCTCTTTAAAAGCTTCCAGAAATCGTCAGCTTCTACTGTCCCTGTTGCAGAATACTTTCCAGGTCAAGATTTGTGGACTGTATTTGATGTCCAATATCTGCTCATTGAAAAATATGATTTACTTTTTGTTTTTAGCTTTTCTTATTTGAAGTTGAATTATTGCTTTCAGTTGAGGAAGAAGCTAGACTCCTTGTTGTGGATATTAAGCTAGATGTACTCTGCTATTCTTCAAGGGAGCTTCCATTAAAATATGCAGTTTCAAGTTTAATCATACCTGGCTTAGTTGACCAGTTAAATATAGTGCAGAAGTTGATGTTGCCCAACCTTTTGGCACAACATCCCCAGGTGAGGAAAATAAGCTTTCTATGCTTCTACGTTCCATGGTGATTCCAATTCAGTAGAAGATCATCCTTCTATAGTTAATGCACGTACAAAGACTTATTGTCATTCCTCTATCCTATCATTCCAGTTTCAAATGAATTTTTTGCTTTTCTCTTGAAAATATTATATACTGTCAAATATGTACATTATTTCTTTGTATACTATAACTCACCTGCGAAAGTGACAATTTCAATTCAATGTGGGCTGTAACGCACCAGGATGACTACACATAATAGTGTTCATCTGAACTTTAAGATATATGAAGATCTGTTCTACAATTATGGAATATTTCTGGTTTAAATGGTTAGAAGAACCAGACCTATATCACCTTTGAGAGGTACTAAGGATTGATTGTGCAAATGACAACGTTAGAAATTAATATATATTAATGTGAGGTACTAATGGTATGAATTTGAACTCAACCTATGGGGCTGCGTATTCTTTCATAATGAAAGTGTGGTATCAAAATTCCAATACCCTAATGATCTTTAGTGACCAACCAGGTCAAATTCACAAAACAAAATTGATTTTATTTCTGTGAATTTTATTATTTATTTTAGTTATTTTTGTTTCATAGTAAAGATATATTTTCACTGTGTTTAATACTTATGTTCTTTTGATTGACTAGCAATTTATTTTTTTGTCAGCTAAAATCTTATCACTTTAGTCCTCCTGGTATTCTGCATCCAATTACTGTTTTCTATGAACTGAGTTTTGGGGAGACAGAAATGAAGCAAGGTATGCTGTTGAACTCTAACATGGATAGGATAATACTTTTACAATGTACTTGTCATTAGAAAATATGGAAAAAAAAAAAAAAAAACTATACTATAACATTTGGGTTTTTCCAATCTACTTTATCATTTATGATCTCAGCATGTTAGTACTAATGATTTATGAGTTGTTCATGCTTTCTGCAGTTGAAGTTAGGAGATCCTTGCACTCAAGGTTGGGATTACCCTATGATCGTCCCCTTCTAAGAATTTCTAACGCCTTGGATTTTTCAAAATTGAAGAACAATGATATGGTCTCTCTACAGAAAGGTACTTGAATGAGTTGTTCGTTATGTTCTATAGGTGCTTAGGATTAAGATTGCATCTGCCGCTTTTCAGGTTTGTTTTCTAATACTAACTCCTTAACAGATGTCATATGCTCTAAGTTTCTTAATATTTATTGGTAACACTAGGTTCAACTTTGCTTAGAGATGTCCACATTGGGATTCCAAGCAGTGGGGGTAAGTTGCTTTTCTGGTCTGTTTCTCATTCTAAATGTAATTCTTCTTTGTTTCATTTGAAATGGTTGTGGTTTATGCAGTTACTGGGGGAACTGTTTCCCTTGTTCAAGGTTCCTATGAGTACTTCCATTATCTTCACGAAGGTTATAATGATTCGGTAATTGCAATTCTTCTGCTTAGTAATGATTGTTATATGTTCATTATATACATGTCTTCTTTGTCTTGTGCTCAATTGAAATTTCACATCTATGTGGACACAGACAAACCTTATTTGTTATTGCTGACTGGTTTGATATTATCTGATTAACCTAATCTTGTTTAGGCAGTTGCAAATTATGGTTTGGGTTGTGGTAATCATTTGAAATTTAAATGAAAAAATACAATATTGAAAATTTTTCTTTGTTAAGTAATCTTTTAAACATATTCCAAATTATTTATCTGTAAAAATGATAATAAAAAATAAAATTGAACCAGTCTATTAATAGTTTGGTTTTTCTTTATAATTCGGTATGAAACTATCTGTTACAAAATTATTAGTTTGGAATGTTGGACTCTTGGCATTTCCTTGCTAGTTTCCTTTCAGGCTCTTTGGGGTAATGTAATGTATTTAGTGAGGCAGGGTATGTAATTGTGATTGGTTGGGATACGGTGTTATGGGTGCTTGGATTTTGTAAACAGGGACACAAAAGCTGCTTACATTGCATATATGTGCAATAGGCAATTAAATGTCATGTAACCAACTAGTTATGCATGAAAGGAAAATATATTTGTAAATCATTTTTGTTATAATTATAGATATAAGACTCAGATTCTTAATAATTAGGAATATATAGATTATGTATTTCATATGTTGTTTTCTCAATATAAATAAAACACTTGTGCTGTCTTGGAAACACATGTTCTCTTCTCAATGTCTCTCTTTCGACATTATTGGTATCCACTTATATTAATATACCATTATCTTTGCTGATAAAAAATGAAAGGAGACGGGAATAAAGGAACACTAAAGTCATCTGATATGTAGCTGCACAAGGAATGCAACTTGTGATTACATGGACTTGGCATTTTTGTCTTTCCTTGTGTTGCCAATCCTTCCCTCTATTCCAAAATAAAAAAAAAAAAAGTTACAGGGTACAGGGAAGCTCTAACAAATTTTGTTGAGTTGGCAATAGTTAACAACAGCTTAACTAACCGAGAACATACTTTACTGAGCTGGTGACAATTAACAACAGCTTAACTATCTTAGAAACTACTATGCTGATCTGGCAGAGAACCAGTCATCTTACATCATACCAAAGAAGAGCTTTGTTATTTAGTTCAGTAGAAGACTAAGCATACCAAGTCTGGTTTTATTTGGCATAAAACTAATCAAACTATGAGCGTATATGGACCAGTTACTGTGAGTGACTTTTGTCTAGTCAAGGAACTACTTAACAAAACATCATTATATTTACGTACCTGCAGATTGCAGATATTATTAGAACAAAATATCTCAATTTTCTTGTGGTATTATAAACTAAATCCCTAAAATTGTTTTTCCTAGGGATGGGGTTGTGCATACCGCTCTCTCCAGACTATTATTTCATGGTTCAGACTTCAAAACTACACGTCCATAGAAGTTCCTTCTCATAGGTATTTACATTTTACTCTCCCATTGTGAATTTTGTTTCAAGGGAAGATATCATTTCTTTCATTATTTTTTATTGTCTCTTCAGGTTCAAAATTGTTTGAAGTTTTTACTTTTGTTGTTCAATGGATTATTAAATTGGTCTTTTAAAGAGTCATTTTCTTTTCCTTTTAAATGGGGAATTTGATGAATCAGTAAGTCTTGCTGAAGTTCACTTGTGCCAAGCAAAATCTTGTTTTATCACATTGATGTGTTTGATCATGATTTGGCCGGTCAAACCTACACCTTTCTCAGGGAAATACAGCAGACACTTGTTGAGATTGGTGATAAAGACCCTTCTTTTGTTGGATCAAGAGAATGGATCGGTGCCATTGAATTAAGCTTTGTTTTGGACAAACTTTTGGGTGTAAGTATTGCTCATCTTAGCATTTCTTAATGTTCAAGTTTATATTTATTATTAATCTGTATATAAACGCAGCTGGGCTTTTGGGCCCAAAACCTAACTGGACATTGTGCTAATGGTTCTTTGACTAGAATCAGAGCAATATATGTTGAGCCCTCTCACCCCAAAGACTCGATACTAAATTCTTGATCCATTACTGAACAATGTGCATGAAATATGTAATTCTTGTGAGCCTAATTGAGTTCTTCATATTTTGATTGGTTGATTTAACAGGTTACATGCAAAGTTATCAATGTTAGATCTGGATCTGAGCTGCCGGAAAAATGTAGAGAGCTAGCATTGCACTTTGAGAACCAAAGTACACCTGTTATGATTGGTTAGTAAATAATGTAATTTTTTGCTTTGCCATTTATATGTGAAATCTCCCTGTATAATATAGGCCTGTTCAAAGAACCAACCAGACTGTGAACTAAACTGAACCAAACCTTTTAAAACAGTTCAAGAACCTGGATTAGAGTTTTGAAACAGTTTATCAGTAATCCAATTTGGCTGACGTTATAAACAAATGACTGAATGTACTCTCTCTTAAAACTGGTCAAAACCCTAACTTTGCTAACACTTCTTGGACTGAGAAGCTGCTGTGTTCTGCAAAATAATAGCTCATAGCTCAGCAAGGTGGAACCCTACTCTTATACTTTCCCTATTCCTTGTTCCTCAAGTTAGAATCTTCCTTCGGGGCACAAAAGCAGTAGCTGTAGTATGGTGCATGAGAGCAGTTGACTTTGACTGCTGCCTGGTACTCATTGAATCGTGCCAATGAATAGGCAGGTGTAAACATGACAGCGTGTTGGCCCTGGCAGAGACAAATGAAAAAGGGGTGCTGAATGCAGGCTCATCCCTGTATTTGATGATGTGGTGAATGATGTTGATACAGAATGTATCAAAGGTACATACAATTAGAGAATTACAATAACAGAGTTTAAAGGCAAGGCAAGTTTCTAGAGAGCAGAGCTCTTCCAAACAAGAGAGGAATCTCTCTGCCCCAATATCTATTCCAAGGATTCACCCGATAATCCTCCATATTCTTACAGAGGGAAATATAACAATTACAAAGGGAAATATAACAGAATCAACTATTCCCCAAATACCCCTCCTATACCATCCCAACTCTAACAGAATACCATTAACAATCAATCCTGCTTCTTATTCTTAGGCCAACGAGTATAAACCTGAATGGGCTTATTCAACCTAAAGGAATGGTTTCTATCGGGTGTCATGCCAGGGAACTTGATGAGGACTTCTTCAGTGATGGCAGAGGGATTGGTGCTGTCGGTGAAGTGGTCTTTGACTGGCTCAGTAGCTCAATAATATTGATTGAAAGGAAGAGAAGGGAGTCACAGTGGATTGAGCAGAGTGGTGGGAATGTGTCTAGGTTTGAATAATTATCTTAATACAGGGGGGCTGTATTTTCTACACCAGTTCACTGAACCAAAATCTATTTCACTTTAGTTCTTACAAAATACAATTAGTTTGATTTGATTCAAGGTTTAGTTTTCTATGCTTAACCTAGTCTGACCAGGCCTTCTGTATATGGTGGATTGCAATTCTAAACTCTGCTGTATATTTTCATTTACGTATTCAACTCAATGAGTTTTTAATTTATACGTATTGCTTTTAGAAATTTTTGTCACCGAGGTTAAGAGTGATGATATTTGTCATAATGCTTTGGTTTCTAAATGCAGGTGGTGGTGTGCTAGCATATACACTCTTGGGAGTGGATTACAATGAAGCAAGTGGAGACTGTGCATTTCTAATACTTGATCCCCACTATACTGGTTCGGATGATCTAAAGAAAATAGTCAATGGGGGATGGTGTGGGTGGAAAAAGGCTGTTGATAGCAAGGGAAAGAATTTCTTCTTGCATGATAAGTTTTATAATCTACTATTGCCTCAAAGACCCAACATGGTTTGAGGCCTTGCTTCTATTGCAGAGAACTCCAAATGGATACCAATTTCTTGCAATGTAGAGTAATTTTCACTTAGTTACATTTAGTTCAGGTAACGCGTTGCCTCACTTTTGGGTGATTAATGTTCTGTACCGGGCTGAATCTTCCGTAGAGTCACTTGGGCTAATTCTTGGGCAAAAGGAGTTCTTCTTGGGGAATGTATGAGATTAGCTCATTTTCGTGAAATACATTTTCAAGCCATTCGATTCCCAGTGATCTGAAGCTGCTCATGTCTAGGTCCAGTCAATCTTAGAAGCTTTATAAAGTTCAAACTTTAGCAACGGGAAATCTGGGTTTATTGATATAAATTTTTCTTTTATAGTGTGTTTGGATGAGAAATTTTTGGAGCATAATTTATTTTAATTTGAAATGTTTTATTATAAATTATGTTGTTTGAATACTTTTTCTTTAGAACAAATTGAATTTTTAAAAATTTGCTAGGGTAAATAGAATTTCAAATTTTACTTAAAAATTAAGAATTTGAAGATTTGCATATTTTCGTAATCACATGTATGTTTGTTTTCTTTATGCTCTTTCCTTCAGTCGGCTTCGGCTGGAATGCCATTGGTTTGTTTTAAATACAAATTTTCTTTTGCCAATGAGTTGAATTTGTTTCGCGCTTGATATCATATCATAGATATTATTTTATTAATATATATTGAGGATATTTTTCAACTAGTGTTTGTCAGATTTTTCTTAATATAGATTGAATTATTTTTTGGATATGTTAGACATTTCTTTTATCTACGTTAGTAAAATTATTTGACTTATTTAAGTTATAGTTTTTCAATTAACATGACTTATTTTTAATTGATATTATTCTAATTAATTTTTCACTCATATAGGTAAGGGTATTTCTTTTTATTAACATTAGTAAGTTTCTTTCGTAACGTTCTTTTGTTTTTAACCATCTAACATCATATATGATTTCATTAAAAAAAAAACACACACACATATATATATGGGATAAAAAAAAGCATCCATATAATATCTTTTATTAAACACTAACAAATATATATAAAAAATATTCAATTTCACTTGTTTAAATATTTAACTTTTACGAAATCAAGTGTAGTTCACAATATATATAATCTTAGTGACACACATTAAAAAACACTTAATTCTATTTTTAATTAAACTTGATTCAAATATTTGTAACTGTATTTTCATTGTGTTATTTATTCAAATAATTACATTAAATAGAAATTAAGTCTGCTTATATCATCTCTTATTTTATAGAGTAATCAATAACACATTCTATTAACACACTCTATTAATTAAGATTATAAACTGATATTCACTATTAATTAAGATTATAAACTGATGTTCACTATTGGTATATCATTCAACTAATTTTCACTACAAATTTCCATTACAAATTTTCATCTTAGTTAATATAAGCTCTCTTTTTCAGCTCATTCAACACTTGATGTGCATATATCAACTCTAACTCTTTTGAATAAAAAAAACATTACCTTTTGTTGACCATAATATATGAGAATCTTATCGGAAGATAATTAATCAACAAACTACAGATATTGACACGTTCATAAACTACAGAGCTTAAAACCAAAAGCTTGACACGAAAGAATGTGTCGTTCCAGTATCCTAAACTTCTACCAACTAATGAAGACAGACCATGCACCAATATTTGACCACTCATAATAAAATGGAAATTTCTTTTGGAATGGTGTCATTTCTCTACTTGAGTCTATTAGTTAATACTCTTTCTTAGAAGAGATTTTTTTTAATACAATTACTTATTTTACTTTTAAGTAAATTTATTAAAAAAAACGTAAATAAAAAACACTTTTCCATTTTCTAAAAGCAACTTATAAGATACATATGGACAAAAGAAAGAGAAAATAATTTCAAATAAAATTTACGGTAAATAAATATATATCGATTTCTGCTTATATAAAAATTGCTTAAAGTAAATAAAGTAATTATTTTTAGCATTAACAAATATATAATAATTCAAATGATTTAGTCCAAGTTGCTCCACATTATCTATATCCAAACATTATGCTAATCCACAGTCATTAAATTCATATCCATTAAATTAAACTATACTTCAACTTTAATTTATTTGAGTTCTAAAATTTAGAATAAAATTATACCTATAGTTACACTCTTGATTCCACATAGTTACATTTTATTTTCTATAGTTCACCCACATTTCAACAATGCATAGAAATTTAGAAGTGAATAAAATAAAAAACGATCATTATATAAACTAAACTAAAATATTTTAGACAATATTTTATGTAGTAAAACCAAATTTATATATATATAAAAACTCATCCCAACAAGTGTACATAAAAAAGTATATAAGAGGAAAAGGAGCAATGCGAAACCTAACTAACACTGAAGAAATGGAGGAGAAGTTTGGAGTAGCAGAAGAGAGCTCTAACTCAAGGGTTCTTCACCAAACGACAGCGAAGCTCGTCGTTTTGGCCGACCTCAACGTTGATCCTCCCGAAGCCGACGACGACGACTCTTCCCTTGTCCCTCCTCCATCGATTGCAACGTAAGACTCTCTTCCGTTTGAATTTTCCCTTTTCGTCTTTTAATTTGTGATTTTTATGTATTGGAGAACCAATTGGAAGCTCCAACTTAGGAACTTACCAAACACTAAGAGGTCTTAGCCTCAAGAACATTCATTTTTTAAAATTGCGTAAATTAAAAAATGGCTGTTTGTTTCGGGTGGGTTCTTTTGGATGTATGTAGAAAGTCTAGGAGGATGGATAAAGGGTATTAATTTTGTTGAAGGTAGTGACTTTCATAACAGACTTTGGTGAGGTACACGACGTATTGTAGGGGGAAATTGGTGGCTTTTAGATCTTTGAGTGATTAATTTAGTTTTTTTATTAGAAAACAAACGTAGTCACATGTGTAACATGGATAACCAACTTCAGGTTTAGGGTTTACTCAAAAAATAAAGTGTAAAAGGAAAATAATACAGGTTAAGGGATCAAAAGTGGAATTTTTTAGTGGAATGTATAAGCCTGCATTTCACTGTGATTTCCCATGCAGTTTCAAGTTTAGAACTTCCTACCTGTTAATTCCTTTACTAATGTCCTAAAGGTATTAGTTAGTAGCACCCAATATAAAAGTTATGAGTACTTCTTTGCGCTGTGTTATAATATGACATATTATTGATTATGACTTTTTTCTGCAGTTTTCCATTTTGTTATGTAGAAGATCTCTTTTCTTGCTTATTACTCGTTTAATGGTCACCAATATTCCCTAAAAAGCTGTTTGATGGTGGGACTTATTACTGGAAAATGAATGTCTTAGGCTGTTAGTATCTGTTTGTTGCTTCCTGTCATTTATATTTTTTAATGAACCTATATAGTTTGGCAAATGATGAAAGCAGTCAAGATAAGAGTTTGTTATCCAAAGAAACTGATAGCGTTGAAGGTGAAAGCAAAAAGTTGAACAAACTGGGCAAATGTCGTTCCAGACTTAGCAAGACAGATTCTTCTCTAGATTGTGGAGCTGATGCAGATGGTGATCAACATGTTCAAGGACCTCCTTCATCTCGGGAGGAAAAAGTTAGCAGTGTGAAGACTGTAAGTTTACTCTAAAGCCGTTGTATATTTTCCTCATTTATTCAAAACATCCTACTTTAAACCTCTAATAAGTTTCTGTGTCCTTGAGATTATTTATATATATATATATATATATATATAGATAGATAGATAGATAGATAGATAGATATATATAGAGAGAGACGGGACATATGAAGGTGAAAACTATCAATGAAATGAGAACTATAAATCTGGACTATACAATCATACATGAAAGGTCAAGATTGAAAGTTAGTTGGTGGTCATATGATTACTTAAGATATCATGTCTATGTCTTCTTTTAATCTAGACCGTTCAGATGTAATCTAATGGTTTATATTCATTGTTCTAATCATTTTTCAAAGTAACATGTTTCCTCAGAATCAAAATGTGATATGGTCTTTTGTTTGTTGAATTATTTAGGAAATCGATACATGGGCAATCAGATAAAATTTTCAACTGTTATTTCCCGTAAAATATGGACAGAGATTGGGCATGCCTAGTCATACTGATGGAGATTTTCTTTAACTCATGTTTTTCTTTATTAGATAAAATATTTCTAGCCATCCAATTTGAGATGTAGTATATATGGGATACCAGTTGAAGATGGATACATTTTCTTGTTCCTATGTTACCATTGAGAAAAAAAACTTTTTAATATGTTTTCTTCTCAAGTTTTGAACATGTTTTAGCTGTTATGAATTGTTACTGAGTTTAAAATGCTGTATTTCTTGGGACAAGGTGACTTGGTGATGCACTAATATTCAAACATTATTTTTCTCTGTACTTCCTTTCTCTCTGTAGAATGGCAGCATGATTTCAATATCAACTCAATTGGTTATTTGTTATTTTGCTTATATGTAACTTATTATAATGGGTTTTGTTTGATATGGATCTATGACTGTGAATCAAGTCCACTGCCAGCTGTTCACTCAACAGTTAACTTACCATGATTGATTTTAGTTTGTTTTCTTCTAAACTAATCACCTCCTTCCCATCATTGGTTGTTTATTTAGCAAAGTGGGACATTGTAAAGCCAAAACTGTAATTTTGAAACTAATAATTTATGTCATGCCACTGCAAATTTTGGTGTTGTTAATATTAATGCTATTGCTGTTCTTTTTGTTTTATTACCAACAAAATAAGTTTATGTTATAGGGTTTGGTTCATGTTGCAAAGAAGATGCCCAAAAATGCTCATGCTCATTTTATACTTGGCTTGATGTACCAAAGATTAAGCCAGCCTCAAAAGGTACCAAGGTGCTTTCAATTCTACTTCCTATGATTGATACATATAGCTTACTCGTTGTTCATTAAAAAATTTTCAGGCCGTGTTGGCTTATGAGAAGGCAGAAGAGATCTTGCTCAGGCCTGAGGTTGAGATTGATAGGCCAGAGTTGCTTTCGTTAGTTCAGATTCACCATGCACAGGTGCAATGCCAATGGTCTTAATTTGATGGATTAATGATTCTAATATCTCTGTTCATTAACATATTTTATAATCCTTTTAGTGCCTGTTACTAGAAAGTTCTTTGGAAAATAGTTCTGATAAAGAACTTGAACCTCGTGAACTTGAAGAGATTCTTTCTAAGCTGAAAGAGTCAGTGCAGTCAGATGTTAGACAGACAGCTGTATGGAACACACTGGGTTTTATCCTTCTTAAAACTGGTCGCGTGCAGGTACAAATACTTGGTTGCTCACCTTCTTTGTACTCTAATGTTCTTAAGGCATATATGATGTTTCTGTGTCAATATTTGATGTGAATACATTTCTCCTTTGCTTTAACCAATGTGACTTCCACTGCTGGTGTAGAGTGCTATCTCAGTTTTGTCATCATTGTTGTCCATTGCACCGGAGAACTATGATTGCCTGGGAAATCTTGGGATAGCTTATCTTCAAATGTAAGTATGAATGATAATTGTCTCTGTATAATTTGGGTATTATTATTTTTATTTTTTAATAAAAATAGTGCCTTTTAACAAATTCTTGATCCATCCTTGTGCAATATGTACTTAGGGTTTCGTTTATCCTTTTTGCTGTTTAATTAGTATTTAGCACTGGGAAATGTGAATTAAGCAATTTGCTGATGAAACAATGATAAGATCCTAAAAGAACATAGAGCTTTATATATAATACCGCCATATAAACACTGACAGAAATCTCAATTTTAATGGAAATATATTTTAAAACTTATAGATTAGGCAGGAAATTCAGAATTGAGATTTGCTGTTAGGATCCAATTGCAAGGGGTGGAACTTGAGTCCCGCATATGGGATTGTATAGGCTAACTTTTGTGGTGTCATTGTATAGTTCTCCAAGGTTTTATCAATTTCTAGTGTTTTCCATTAGCTGTAAAGGAGTGGCACTGTTGGTGATGTCAGCATTTTCGTGTTCATCTAGGACTAGTCGAAGAGCTATTGAGCAGCTAGGCAGTGTGGGATGTTAGAATCTAATTCTAGGTTATGAGATTTGATTGTGTGTGTGTGTGTGGCTGCTCAAAACCGTGCAACAGCCGCAACCCTGGGGTGTGTTGCTAACGCGCTATTGACTATAAGGGGGAATACAACAAATTTTAAAAATTATAGGATATATAATTAATATATTAATTAATTTGAAGTTAACCTCCTCAAATAAAATTTTAAATCACCCTTATAGAGAATTAGTGAATTAAGAATTAGCACGTACCATTATAAATTTAATGTAATACAAAAAATTATATTATTGTGGTATTCTAATCTTTATTGGTATACAAGTTTTTTAAAATATATATAAAAATGCAATTAAAAATATTTGAAGCGTCCAATGCAGTGTTCAACCTGGGTACATATTTGACATGGTTCCTAACAGCGACTATTTAGAGGTGTCTTGCACATCTAAGCAATTGTGGCTGTCACTTTTATGATATAAAATTTATGCTTCCTGTTTTTGGTTAGTACTCTCCAGAATATTGCATTGCATTATTTGGGAAATACTAATCCTTTTGTGGCTTTAATTAGAAGGGTTGATATGAATTTTTATTGTGTTTATATTTTTCCTCACCAGTCAATCCTCTAACACCGTTTATCTTGCCTTGCAGTGGGAATTTGGAATTATCTGCAAAATGTTTCCAACAATTGATTTTAAAAGATCAAAATCATCCTGCAGCTTTGGTCAATTATGCAGCCGTTCTTTTGAGTAAATATGCTTCAGTTGTGGCAGGTACTTTTATTCCTCTGTGGCTCTGTGCTCTCAATCTTTGGGCCATATTACCTTTCTTTCTCATTTATTCTTAAATAGATGAATAATTTTTCATAGTATTGTTCTTACTTTCTGTTATATGATTCTTCATTAATGCCAGGTCCTGGTGCAAGTGCCTCTGAAGGTGCCATGGCTGATCAGATCATGGCTGCAAATGTTGCCAAGGAATGTTTGTTGACTGCAGTTAAAGCAGATAGCAAATCATCCCATCTATGGGCAAATCTTGCCTATGCATTCTCTATTACCGGTGATCATCGAAGTTCCAGCAAGTGCTTGGAGAAGGTGCTCATGGCTCCTTGCTACAGTCATTTATAGCGTATTTATTGAGGTTGTTTATTGGTTTCCTGGTTCTTGTTATTGGTGGAAATATTTTCACGATCCTTTCATCTATATATTTTTATTATTAAAATGACAGGAATTACTCTCATCTATTAGGTGTGTATGTATTGCATAGTATTAGAAGCACTTTTGAAGTTTCCACCCTACCAAATGAAAATCAGCCTCTGGAAATTCTGTGATTAGCATTGACATTTGCTAAATTTTTCCTTCCGTTGTCATTTCTTTGTAGGCTGCCAAACTGGAACCCAATTGCATGTCTAGTCGATATGCTGTTGCTATTCATCGGATAAAGGAGGCAGAAAGATCGCAAGATCGTAGTGAACTGCTTTCATTTGCTGGAAATGAAATGGCTTCTATAATAAGAGATGGTGATTCATCCCTTGTTGAGATTCCGATAGCATGGGCTGGGCTTGCCATGGTTCACAAGGCTCAACATGAGATAGTGGCAGCATATGAAAGTGAACAGCACGGGTTGAGAGAAGTTGAAGAGCGTGCTCTTTGCAGTTTAAAGCAGGTAATATTTCTTTTAGTTATTATCCTAGAATGACCTAGCTTTTATCTTAATTATCCACTTGCTAATTGAGGTTTTATCAGCATATCGTGTTGTTTACAATGCGTAAGTCTTTGATCTGCTTAATTTTTCAGCTAAAATAACACATTTGGTGTTTCTATGATAATGGATATAGTTGGTTATATGTTTGACATGCCATACTTTTGCCACCAGGCTATAGCAGAAGATCCAAATGATGCGGTGCAGTGGCATCAGCTCGGCGTTCATAGTCTCTGTGCTCGGCAATTCAAAACATCACAAAGGTACCTCAAAGCTGCTGTTGCCTGTGACAAGGATTGCAGCTATGCATGGTCTAACCTAGGTATGCTCTATCTGTCTCACATCTTCTACTTCAATGCTTGCCTTTGGTATTGTCACGTCTGACACTTTAGCTCCCTCGCTGGATCCCTTTCTCAAAAGAGTTTTTAGATAATATAGTTGTTCGTAATGCATAGGTGTCTCACTTCAACTATCAGAGGAACCATCACAAGCTGAAGAAGTGTACAAGAAAGCATTGTCTTTGGCAACAACTCAACAAGCGCATGCTATATTATCCAATTTGGGAATTCTGTATCGTCATCAGAAACAATATCAACGTGCGAAGGCTATGTGTACAAAGTCACTTGAACTACAGCCTGGGTATGCTCCAGCATTCAACAATCTGGGTCTTGTTTTTGTTGCCGAGGGCCTTTTGGAAGAAGCCAAGTATTGTTTCAACAAAGCTCTCCAATCAGATCCATTGCTGGATGCAGCTAAGTCTAATATGATTAAGACGGTTCTCATGTCAAAGTTATGCAAAGGCCTCTCCTCATGTGCTCTTAAAGGATAGGTACTTTTATTTTTTATTTTATCTTCCAATTTCGTTTATTAAAATGGATAAAGGAGGAATGTACCTGTATCATTAGTGCTTTCAGAATAGCAATTGAGTATATAGGTTTTTCTTTTCCATTTCAACTTCGTTTTCTTCAAGCTTATATGATTGTGATTATACGAAAAAAAAAGTAAAAGCACTGTATAAATACCATAAACTTGTGGCAGGTAAAATGCTTAGTACACCGATCAGTCTTATCATAATTGGATCGAACCAATTTATTGGATAAAAAGCAGAGCGACATTGAATCTGGTTAAACATTCGGATTGGTATTTTATCAGACCAGTAAGAATTGATAAACCTGGCTTTGAACTGATAATAATTCGTGTTGACTCGGTTGCTCAATTCGGTAGTCAACTTCATTGCTCTCTTTTAGATAAAAGTAGGTGTCAAGATCCCAACTATGGTATCTCAGCCTGTATTAATAATTTGCAAGACATCAAAATATCATTAAAGAAATAAAGCAAGAAAAGAAAGTGGCAGGACCAAACCAAATCCACTACAATTTAGAGAAAATTTATAGTTCATTGTTTGACAGTCCAAAATAATATTTAAGAAAATTTTACTTAACAAAAGATGGGATATCATCCACCAAAAGCACAAGTTTATCGGTGCAACTATTTCCCATTATATGTTACATTGCAATAGATTAAATATTTATAAGTGTATTTAAAAATAAAAATATTACTTTAAACAAATTTATTCGAATGGGTAAATATGTGTCAAAAAATAAAAGTACAAAATTACAAAGATAGAAAATACAAAATAGTATAAAAAATGTAATATATAGAAAAATAACAGAAAAAGGTAAAATGTATAAAAGAAATTATAAAAATAAATAAAGTGTAGAAAATAATAAAGTGTCTAAATTAAACTATAGAAATAAATAAAGTATAACAAAATAAAAACAGATAAAAATGTTCATATATATATATATATATATATATATATATATATATATATATATATATTATTTTAACTCTTATTACATAATACATATATATAAATCCTAATTATATATACCTTTTTAATAACTTTCATCTAATCTTCTTCATTGTATTCTTAATATTCTAACCACATATTAATGGCAATTTTAATTCTTTAAAAATGGGGCATTTGACTGTGTTAACATTGGAGGCATTATTTTTACAATGATAACCTATTTCCAGTGTTGTGAAGAGTTACATGGTTGTCATTGACTTAGAATTTTTCATCTTCTCATTTGTTAATTAGCTTCTGTCTATGTTAGAAGTTCCAAATTAAAAGCTATCTTAATGCTGGACTCTAATACTACAATTGTTCATTGTTCTCTTTTCAATTGAAAAGAACATGTAAATTAGGTCAACTTCACACTTAACTCTAAATAATTAATGCTACGTACAAAAAAAAAAAGGTTTACCTAATCATCAACTTTTCTTTTTTCTATGAAGGAAGGTGCAAGAAATTAATTAATATTCTAAAAATTTTGATGACAACTCACTTTTGTGTGCTAGCTGTTTCTTGCAGAGACTAACTGGTAAAGAAGAGTTAAGTTTTTAACCTAACCAAATTGCAAAATATAACATATGCATAAAGTCAAAAGTTATTGTTCTTTCAAATTAAATATCTGAAGAACTCATTAATTTGTTCAAAATCAATTTATAAATACAATTGGGTGATTAATTTTTTATATTTAATTTGCACTAATTCAAGTATATTATGAATGTCATTCTTTAAAATACGTTAATATATAGTAATATTACTTTATTTTTTTTAATATAAAACAATGTCTTGTGGAACTGATTTGATGAAAAAAAATATTAGTGAAATTGAGTAAATTCGAATGGTGATGGTTCTTTCCCCAAAACAAAATAAAATATTTAGTTTTGGTTAAATAATAAAGGCAGCTTCCTATGTTAGATAGATACAAATAAATTGTTAGATGCACATTTACTAGTTCTAACTATAAAATAAATTCGAGAATGGTATGTATATGTGAAACTTAATCACATTTCTACAACAGTACTCAAAATTAAAAATCATGGAATGTGTAGTCATCACATTCTTTAAATGTAGCAAAACCTTTGAAAAAGATGGATACATAAGTTCCTTTACCTTTCAAATTAGCTTGTATTAGAATTAGTATTTCTAAGAGAATTTAATAACATTTATTATCTAAATTTAATAAATATGTTAATTTGATTCTAACAACTTTTAATTAAGGATGTTTATACTAGTTTTGATGTCACATGTTAATATATTTACAAATATTTTATTAAGATATTACAGATTAATTTAACCGTAACAAAAGTTACTATTATTATTAAAATAATATATTTATTCAGAGAGTTAAATAAAAATACTAATCTTTAGAAAAATTAATTTAATATAAAGTAATTTTAAAAATATCAAAAACTTATTCAGCCTAAAATCATATATATATATATATATATATATATATATATATATATATATATATATATATTTATATAT
>Ga0209489_104165_pt1 | contig 26968 bp, 16 predicted proteins | sample SiratrowhiteBW_FD_187527 | JGI IMG/M metagenome (GOLD analysis project Ga0209489, IMG submission 187527) | Root nodule microbial communities of legume samples collected from California, USA - Siratro white BW (SPAdes) (version 2) | ecosystem: Host-associated > Plants > Roots > Nodule | place... | reverse complement strand
AATGTTGAGATTGAAGTGGAGATTGAGATTTAAAAGTGAATGAATGCATGAGTAGAGATCTATATTGTAATGTGATATTGGTAAGAGTGTTGATAAAGTTTGTCAAAGCCTAGGCATAGTGTTTTCAAGAAAGAAAACACCTATGTTTGGGTTAGTTAGGAAGTGCATTGTCTAAGGATCGGGTGAACGATTGATATCCTGACTCTACTAGTAGTATGGATCAAATAGACGATTATTACTAGGTGGTGAGAGTCGAAGGAGGTCTGAACTGGGTGACTGCAGCTTGAAATATAGCTGGTCAGGAAAGTCTCAGAGGGACTAATCCTGTCATACATAATTGATGATTCATTTGTGTGGAGGCTGTGTGGGTTCATAGTGTATTACAGATGCATATCTCGAGGTCTATTCAATGCACGAGTCTTCCAGAAGTAGAGTCAAGTTTATAGTGTGTCAGTGTCTTATATTGTGATGGTGCATGTAACTGAATGAAAGACTTGAGTGGTGTTAATATTTGTGTTTGAATTGAAATACTCAAGTATTATTAAAATTTTGGTTAGCTTACCCTTTTGTTTTGTTATACTTGTGTTTTGATATCTGTTTGCAATGATCGTGTTTTTGGCACGGGAGCAGATGATGTTGCAGATGGGTCTGTAGAGGATCATTTGGAATGACTGGTGCTTTTAAACATTGGCTAAATTTGAAAAATAATTTGGAGATAATTTGTAATTATGTTTTAGTAAAATTCTGAAGGTAAAATTTTTAAATACTTTAGTTTAAAGGATTATTGTATGTTGATGAATTTTAATGATGATTAGTAGAATGTTTAGTTTTATGCATGTTATTTTTGGGGTGTTACAAGGTAACTGCAAAACACACTTCGATGTTAAAGTCATTAGTTATCGAGATTATGAGTTGAAGGATAAAATAAATGTACATCTTTATAATGATTTTGAAGATGAGATTGAATTGATATGATAAATAATGATTCCATCATATATGTGACTTAAGATCCAGAAAGAGTAATACTAACATTCCATCGATTAAGAAAGAGTAATACTAACATTCCATCGATTAAGAAAGAGTAATACTAACATTCCATCGATTAAGAAAGAGTAATACTAATATTCGATTGATTAAGAACTTAATCTCTAATATATAACATCTCGACTCGATATATGTTTTAACTGAACTCATTCTCAACCATCTTAACTGTATAGTATATTTAACAAATTTTTAATATTTTCTAAATATATTGTACTATAAGTTTAAAATATAATAATATAAAAATTATGATATAATTCTAGTTAAATTATCTTATTTTTATCAATTTTGTTTTGTTTCAGTTACATCAAAAGAGAAAAAAACCCAACCTGAGAGACGAAAACTACCACATTCAATAATAAAATGTGATCAAAGAAGTCCATCATAATCATCTTTACTTATAATAATTAACCTCTTTCTTTATCTGTACTTACGTCCTTAGTTTATGAAGTTAAAAATTCATTTAAGGACGTAGTTAGCCTAAAATGTATTTTCATGAATTTTATCATCATCACCTCTTTTTTTTTTTACACATAAACGACGTCTTTTAATTTATTTGAAATTATCCACTAGAAACACGCATTAATAATCTAAATCTCCAATAAAAGCAGTGCATGATCGCATTTGTCGGGCACGCACTTGAGGGGAGAGTGGTTTTGGTGACGTAGCGATGAGTACTGAGTAGCACGTTGGCAGCTGCCGGCGGTTATGATGATGGAAGAGAAAGGCGCCACGTCCAAACCATTTTCCCACTACGCTTCCACGCCGTGGGTCCCGCTTTAGATGCTCTACGTGCCCTCTTCCTATGCTTCCGAACCTCACTGCTCTGGTACCAAACCACCATTTTGAATATTTTGAACGTTACGGTTCTCCTCTACGTGATTTCACAATTATACCCACCCATCTCTTTCTTTTATTTGCGCCAATTTTTTTATTTTTTATTTCTATCTACTTCTAAACAAGAGATCAACAAATCTATTTTCTAGACTATTTTAAAAAAATAAATTATAATGAATTCACCGAGTAAAATTATTTATTATACATTAACATGTATGGCAAGGTTATTAATTTTAATTTTTTTATTTTAAAAGCTATATCTTTTGAGTTAAATAACACTGTAAACAAATCATTTAAATACACTTAACTCCGTAAAGGTCTTCTATACGGTCATTTAATCATATATTATGTTTATAGTAATTTTTTTATTGGTTGATAGTATAAATTATTTAGTGTAAAAATCTTTAAAATGACAATGTGAAAGAAATTATACTCGTGAAATTATGATTTATGAAAAATGACCTTCTAAGATTAAGTACGAATATAAATAAACTATTGCATTTACTTAGTTCCGACAAAATATAACACGAAGAAGCTAAACTTTAGAGTAGGTTGGAGGATTTTACATAATTTATATGATATTATATGGAAAAAATCATTTATATACCGACTGTATGAAAAAATGTTAAATGTTATTTAATCATAAATTTGTTGGTGTTTTTACAACTATTTCAAACATTATGTTAATGGTAATTTTTAATATTTGATTAAGCGTTAAATGTTTTGTTAAAATAATATATGAAATGTGCAATTAATAGATTTGTCAATTGACATAAGAATGAGTTTTGCATATAACAAAAGGAATTCAAAATTTATTTTACTTGTCTTTTATAGGTGAGGCAAATGAAACTTTTTATAAATATTGAGTCAAGAAGCTTCCCCTGACTTAGATTTGGAGTTAATATCATCATCTCTTCCTAATGTTTTATAACCAACAAAACAAACATGAAATATAAATTGTATAGTTATTTAATTATTATATCTAATTAAAAAGTTATATATACTATTTAAATTACGTATAAATTGTTAACAATTATTCTTAAACCACTTTAACAATTTTCTCATAAAATTACTATTGCGATCAACTTTGCAAGAGCGTGAGTCATGCTTCCAAAATGGATATGTTATGAATTTTCAGGAAATCAAAAACAACTAAAGACTTAACGTGGTGTCACAATGTTAAAAAATTATTTCATAAATGCAATAAACATGTGTTCATTGTTGTCTCCAAAACACAAATTAATAAAATATAATTTTGTATTTTAAAACACAAAATTAGTGAAATATAATATATTTTGGTAGTATACATGGATTAATATATAGTATAAGCAAATAATGTTATTAGGAACATGAGGTAGTAAAAATAATTATTAATATGTAGTCGAATTGTAATAATTAGGTTGGATTTGATTTTCAAAATTCTATCATACTTTTATGATCAAAGTACTAAACAAAATGATAATTATTATCCTCTTTGAATTATGAGAAAATAATATTGAGTATTTTTTATATTCTAAATCTAATTGATTGATTAGTTCTTTATTTTTAATAAAATTAGACTCCAAACGGTTGAATATATTGGAGAGATTACTTTTTATATATGTTTATCTTCTTTAAATATTCTTTTAAATTTTTTTAAGATATGAATGTATTTAAATTTTTTATATATTTTTACATATTGTAAATTAAGTTCTAATATGGGAGTTGACTTAATTATTCATAAATTTTAATTACAAGTACAAGAAACATAACATCTGACTCAAAGGTTTCAAGTCGATTAGTTCTATCGAGGTTAGTTTTTGAAATGGTTTACGATAACTTCCTGATATATATTTTTTGTTTTACATATGTTTTAATTTAAAGCTTAGTTCTTCTTTGAACAATGGTATATGTGAAAACTTGTAGAAGCATAAATTTAGATTATGTCAATTAAGGGTTATAACTCAAAATTTGCACAATGTCAACTAATTAAAAAAAATTATTAGTGTAAATAAATGAAAGGTTATCAAATGCCTTCTAAATACTTATATGAGTTGAAGATTTATTAGTAACATAATTTCTTAAATTGAGAAAAAAGTGTACCACGTAATCATATTTTAAATGTCCTAAATGAGAACGTAAGAATTCAAACAAAGAACAACAAAAAATACACAAAATCATAAAACTAAGTGGAGGGCTAATTAACTTGTCTTGGTGAGAACTCTTTCAATATTACTAACTTGTTCTATTATGTTCGAGGAAAGATAATTGAGAAGAGTTCCTTATTTACATCAAGGTTATTCACAACATATTCAAGAAATGTATTTTGATAAACTATGATAATTTTTCCATACACTCAATAGTTCCACATCTCATAAGAGTTAAGGTCAAAAATAATTTAAATACATTTTTCTTCTTTAATCTTTTGATGCATCTTTTAAGGACAAACTATGATAGAGTTTCCAACATCAAAGCGAACAATATCTCAAATGTAGTTATTGATTCTAATGATGTTATCTTAACAAACTTGAGATCAAAACATTGATTTTGTTTGTGGGATGAAAATTTAGTTTCAAAGATGAACTCTTATTTTCGTAACCTTGATTGGGGAGAATGAAAAAGTGATTTAAAAAATGAGTCCTCATTCTCCTTAAACCTCATTTGGGGATTGTTATGATATATTCAATAATCTCATATCACTTAAGAGTTTAAATATTGAGATCTTAACCATTGTAACACCCTACAAAAAAAATATATTTTTACTAATACAGTTAAGATTTCATAAACATGCATATCTTCTAGTAATTCATACTTAATATGTTTCAAAATATACAATCATACTAAACTGAAAATTTAAAACATGTTCACAAAAATCACATATGAGTTTCTCAAAATAAATCTCTTTTTGACACAAATTGCTTAATGCAAAAGATCGCCCACAGGCTTCTCTATAATGTCATCTACTCCCCATGTAACACAATCATCAAAGATAGGTAACAAAACACAAATACAGACAAGAAAGGGTAAGCTAACATGTATGACAAGGTTAGTCTCCTTGAATATTTTCTGACCAGCTATGTTTCAAGCTGCAATCACCCAGTTCAGACCTCCTTCGACACTCACTACCTAGTAATGATCATCTATCCTAGACACAGGTATTTTCTTTCCTGAAAATACTATGTCTAGATCTTGACCACCTCAATCAACACTAACAATATCATATCATAAGAATATATCTCTACTCATGTATTCATTCACTTTTCAATGTCAATCTCAAAATTATAAGGAATTACTAAATCATCAATAATATTCAATTTAAATTATAAATCAATCTATTATATTCAATTCATAAATTGCATTACAAAAGAATTAAACAATCAAAACAGAAAATAAAAAAAATATTTAGCTTGAGCGAGAATCAGGGCTTGAGCGAATATTCTATCACTTGAGAGAAAATGGTCTAGAGAGCATTTCAGTTTCAGTACTATTTTCGCTTGAGTGAGATAACATCTCTTGAGAGAAAATCTTTCCGAGCGAAAATATTATCGCTTGAGCGAAGATTGACCCAAGAGCAAGTCTAAATTTACACTAAGCCCACTTGAGCGGAAATCTCTCGCGTAGGCGAGATATGCAGAAAAACCAACTAAATTTCTAGTTTTCAAACTGATTTCAAATTTAATTACAATTTTAAACTTATCAATTAGTCATGCATTCTTCATCCAGAGTAAATTTTCTCCAAACAAACATGAAATGAAATTTTCCAAGCTAACTTGTTCACATGCTTTTAAATTAATTGTACATCAAAACCACTCAAATGTAACTCTCAACACAATGGAACATAAATGTCAAGACTCTATTAGAGAGTCTCACAAAACCAAGCATGTACAACACCTACTAAAAATATCACACTTAGTTATCGCACTGATTTTCAACATGTTTATGAATTTAAAGCTACGTTATCATTCAAATTAATTCAATGTCTATTTCTAAACCAAATTCAAAGAAACAAGTTTAAATTAAGAAAATCCTTCAGGTTACAAAGTCACATAATCAAACCTTCCTACTAAAGGAAAATAACAACTATAGTACCCTTACCAGCTCATCTTGATAATCAGTTAAGCACAATTTCATCATCCTTCAACATTAATAATTTTGAAAAACTAAATAAAGTCTTCATACCAAAAATCATCACATAAGCAGATTCTACCAATGTTTCAATATAAATTAAATCTGCTTCACCAATAATTTCAATCTTCTAATCTAGAATCCTAACAGAAAAGATCTAAGTCAGGTTCCCTTCTAAAAGATTTCAAAACCCCGAAAGTAAGAGCACTATAACCTACAACATAAAGTATCTGGTCAAGGATCAGACTAAACTACAAGATGTGGAACTAACAGAGACTCCTCTCAAAATCTCAGAAGGCACATGCAACAACTATAGAAACCTGTTGAACATATTTGAAACTGACTCTAGAAAAAGGATAAAATTAAACTTACTCAAATGAGTTTTCTGATTGGGCAGTGTCGCTCAGATTGTTGCCACGAAAGTTGACGACAGATCGTTGAACTGATAAAGAATGGAAACAAACAGGATTTAGAGAGAAAGCAAAGAGAAATAAAGGTTTAAAGAGACGGTGATTTTGTGAAAATTACACTTAACTATTAATTTTTTCTATAAATATGTGTTTTTCAGTTTATTAATAAAATATTCCAACCATTTTTATCACTTCTCTGTTGACAAATTTTTTAGTTCTTTATAACCATTCTGATCAAACACCAATATATTCATGTTTTACCTGTTGTTCAAAGAGTTACTTTAAAAACTTACAAAAAAATTAAGAAATCCTAACTAATTGTTGGATTAGGAAGATTATTATACATTATTTTAAAAAACAAAAAGTATTTTTTTATTTTCCTTCACGTGATCACATGACTCGTGCAAATGTACTAACTGGAAAAATATCAAATTGATTGCGGAAAAATAGAAAATAAAAAAATACTAAAGAAGGAATTAAAATATTAAAAATTATTAGAACATTCTTATTAAGATTCTATAATACTCACTTTGAGAATACATTTTAATACAAAAATTATCAACTAATTCCTTAATAAGTATCTTAAAAACATTAACTAATGATTAATAAGACTGTTTTTAATTGATAAGAATTGCTGACTTATGCTTGTTACCATTGGAGTTGCAAAGGCATCTGTATTCCAACAACCACTTCACTAACCGACAAAGACGTTCTGTCTACTAAAATAAAGTTGCTACTTAGACCAATTTTATCATTTATGGTAAAAGATTGAGAAAATTAATTTCAAAGTTTGCAACCCTTTTAACCAGCTCACGCCAACATTCTGTGGCAATTCTGGCTATCCATAATCCACTTTCGTAATTTCGAAACTTGATCACATTCCATCTTAATGCATCAAAACGTTGAATTGTGTATGATTTTGTGATAACTTGATGAAAAAAAAAAAAAAAAAACCACAGATGCTTAACATACATGACACTCACGAATTGATACAAAATTCCAATTCATCAACACAAGTTGGTTCAGTTAAATTATATATTCCTCAGATTAATTAGTCTAATCAATGATAATAATAAGGCATTTTGTCACTGGAGTCACAGTCATAAAGCCAAGTAGGAGCATCTTAAAGACAGAAGAAGCTCTTGCATCCCGTGGTCATCATCATCATTATTAATATGATCATATTAGAATTATAAAACTATGATTAATTTAAAAATTCCAACAGTATGAGAGGGACCTACTGAATTCTTACGTTTTGAAATCAAAGAGCAAAATAATTGTTTGGAACAAAGTTGATTGACTTAAGGTGGTGTTGTGGATGAGCATTAAGGAAGTAGACAAACCCAACAACCTCCAACTTCTCAATGAGAATTTTGAGTGTTTGAATATTTTTTTGAATTCCAAAGGAGTGATTTTATTCTAAGTTAAGTTAGGCAGAAAATAGTACAACTTTTCTTTTCATGGATTATATTTTTTTCCCTCTTATTTCAGAATGGGATTGAAATTGCAAAGAATAATGTAGAGGGTGTGTCAATGGTGGTGGCATTAAGTGACTCTCATCATATCATGCTTGTTAAACTATACACTTAAATTTGTTTAAGAAAAAATATAGAGAAAAAGAGATAATGACAACAACCTACATAACATACTAGCATTAGGATCAGGGACCCTATAAGCACATTGGTTGTGCATTGCAACAGTATTCATATTTTTGCATTTTAAACAATAATTCCTTAAACTAGAGACTGCAGAAAAATGAAGATAATTCTAAGGGAACAAAACAATGGGAAGCCTTTTTTTTCATGTGCATGAGTTGGAGCTGTATCCTTTAAAAAATAAAGTTGGACCTAAAAATGGTGGTCCCAGAAAGCACCTGATAAAAACAAAGGCTTAAACAGTGTTCATAGTTAGCAGCGTTGCAAATCATCAATCTATACGGAAGTGGCTTGTAAAAATACATTAATTTCATATATTTTCTAAACCATGATAGGGGTAAAGATTATTAGGTGATTCATAACAATTTGTCTCCATTTTTTTATTAGTATCAATATAGGATAATATGTGTTTCTTGTAACTCTAAAATAGTTAAACTTCAGATATAGTTTTCCGGTATTTTTTTTATCCGTTGAGTATTTTAAATTTTTGAAATACATCATCTTTTTTGTTCTTCGAGATTTATTTAAACAAATTTTATTCTTCTTGGAGACAATGTCTGAACAATGACAGACAATGGTACATATTAAAATTAAATAGACTAAAATTATATTTTAGAAAAATTAAGCTCGAACTTGAAAAACAATGCAAAAGGATAAAAAAAAAATTGTTTTTATTATTTTTCACTTAAAGCTCTTTTTTTATCTATAATTATATATAAATGAGATACTTTATTTTTTTAGTGTATATTAGTGTCTTGGTTATTTATTTTTAACAATTTTATTTACACTCTCTAAATTATTCACATCGTCAAATAAATATCACAAATCATTCACTTATTTTAATCACAACTATAACTCTTTTTATTTATGTTTTTGTAAAAAAAATATATAATACAGACAAATAATGTTTTTTTTTTACCAAAGATCGGTAGATGAATAGAAAAACACTGGATTAAATAATAAAATGGTAAAACTAACGTGTAACAAGTAAAAAAACATAAAAAAATAGGTGTAGATCAATTCACAACACAAATTGTAAGAAAATCTATATTTGATTCTTACATAATATATTTTTTGGAAAGTTACAAAAAACTATTTCTGGTGTAACCAAATTCTAAACCGAAAAATTAATTTCATAACCAATCCAAATTTAGGATAAATTTGTGGTTTTATTGAAGGCATTTTTAATAGAAATTAGTTATAAATAAAGTATTATTTTAATATAACTTCTATATAAGCGGTTTAAAATTGAAGAAAGGTTCTATCTTATTTTAGCCGTAAGCATAACTTATATAGAAAGCATTCTCTTTAATATAAAACCATTTTATGTATGTAAGATTTATATTAAAATAATATAAATGATTTCTATTAAATCATAAATAAGTTTTATAAGTGATTAACCATAATCCTAATAGTTAAAAAATTATAAATTTTAAAAAGGGAAACAATCATTTATTGTAGATCAATGCTTTATTTGTTATCATGTATCGGGATGGATGATAATGAATGGAGATAATTAGTCACTTTGTTTGGATAAATGAATTGAGGGAAAGAAGAGGAGTTTTTGTGTTGGAGTTCATGTACAATTTATAAATATTTTGTTTATAAAGTTTTTTTTTTCTATTTATCTCACATTTTTTATTTAAAATTATTTATATAATGTTATACTATTACTTGTTTTTTTCTTCTTTCGCTCAAATAATTACAAGATAAATATTCTATTATTTACTTGTACTTTTCGTTATCTTTGTCCATCATTAAGTTCTTTTAAAGAACGTGGTTGATTTCGTGGGTTTTGGTTTCTTTCTTATTTAACCAAAAATCGTGAGCAGGATCTGAAAGGATTTTCGAAATATCCAACAAAAAATTTCCATTCACGTTGAAAAATATGAAAAAGAAAACGAGCTTTAAAAAATAAAGTGTCCCAAAAAATTGCAGTTTTCTAGGTTGAAGTGCACGCGCCTTGGGATGAAGTGAAAGAAAAGATGATGGAAATGAGAACGGAGTTAGGAAACAAAACAAAAGATTAATACGTGTTTATTAAAGTTTAAAACATAGGAACGTGGAGGTTCGGAAGAGAGAGAGGTTCGGAGTTGAGGAGGCATGGGAAGGTGAGAAGCAACAGAGTGGTGGAGTATAAAGTGGATACAGAGAGAAAGAAAGAAAGAAAGTGAGAGGAAGAAGCATTTGAGTTGTTTGAGTACCACTTTGTATCTGTACAGAGAAAGAGAAAAGCAAAAGGTAAACGATGAGAATCTTTGTGTGTTTGAATTGGTAACAAAGAAACCTCAGCAACCCTCATCATCATCATCAAGTGTTAATATCAGAGAGACATAAAGAGAGTGAGTAAGAGAGAGAGAAGATAATAAACTTTTGATATATCTTTCCATTGCTTCTCTGTAGTTACTCATCAATATTATTTCTTTTTTCTTTTGGGGTGCTGTGGAATCCAGCTTCTGGTGAGGACAATGTTGATGAGTTGAATTGCCGAACATAGTCTCTGGTGGGAGATAAAGAGGTTAACTTAAGGCTCGGTTGGTGTGTGGTGTTGTTTGTTATGGCGGCATTGTCGTTTTCAGTGGCATCCGTGGTGGAGGATGTGCTTCAACAGCACGGTACTCGTCTCAAAGATCTTGACTTGGAATCTAGAAAAGCAGAAGAAGCTGGTAATTTCCCGTTATTTTTCTGGGATTTTGTCAAAATTCAGTTTTTGAATTTTGGGTTCGTTGCATTTCGTTGTAATGTTTAATTGTTCCAGGTCTAATTGTCATGTTTCATGTTTCATGTTTCATGTTTCTCCATGAACGTGTTCAATTATAGTCCTTTTTTGCTATGCTAGTTTTGCCATTTTCTTGTAAAATAGTTATCCTGAGATTGAAAGTATATAAAATGCAGCATTCAGAAGGTATGAAGCAGCAGGGTGGCTGAGGAAAATGGTTGGAGTTGTTGCAGCTAAAGATTTGCCAGCAGAGCCCTCTGAGGATGAGTTTAGGCTTGGTTTGAGAAGTGGGATCATCCTCTGTAATGTTCTTAATAAGGTTCAACCTGGTGCTGTACCGAAGGTGAGCATGGTTTTAATTTTTTTATACTCGGTTTTAATGTCGTTGCTTATTTGCTAATGTAACCTCTGTATTACTCTTAAAGGTTGTGGAGAGTCCTCTTAATTCTTCTCTAATCCCTGATGGAGCACCATTATCGGCATTTCAGTATTTTGAAAACGTGAGGAACTTTCTGGTGGCTGTGCATGAAATTGGAATTCCTACCTTTGAGGCATCTGATCTTGATCAAGTATGTAAAGGACCATATACATATTACAGTTTCAAAATTTTGTGTAACAAATATGTCATGGTGTGAACTGAATTGTTAACGACACATAACAACAGATAATTCCTCGGCACTTAGCAACGTTGTGTACATTGGAATTTGGAAGTTTGATAATGTTTTGTGTTGGTTTTCTGCTAAATTATTGATTTGTATTTTAGGGAGGAAAATCAGCGAGGATTGTGAACAGCGTCTTAGCCCTTAAGTCCTATAGTGAATGGAAACAGACTGGGAGTAATGGTGTGTGGAAATTTGGTGGAACTGTCAAACCCACAATCTCCGCAAAATCTTTTGTGCGGAAAAACTCTGAGCCATTTACTAATTCTTTGTCGCGGAACTCATCCATGAGTGAAAAATCCATGACTGCTCTTACATCTGATATTGAGCCTAATAAAATGGTTGGTAAGCTTTATTTTTGGCCTTGGCCTGTTCTGTGAATTTGTCTAGTTGAACAGAAATAATAACTGAACGAATTTTTCTTTTCATTTTGACACTGCAGTCCGGATCTCATTCTTTGAGTATGCTTGTTCGTGCAGTACTATTAGATAAGAAGCCCGAAGAAGTTCCACTGGTAAGGGGGCTACGTTTTTTCTGTATTTCACAAGATAATTTTGTTTGTTAAGTTAGACAAATGGAGTATTAGTCTGTTACATTTTGGTATTGAATTCCAACAGTATGTTGTAACCGTGGAACATCTACTACCTTACGGATATTTATCAACTAGTCTTGCATTCACGAATTTCAATCTTGTCATTTGTAATGCAAGAGGGCTTTTGAGATTACTTGCTTTAAGTTACATTGTCTTCTCTGTGGAACAGTTAGTTGAATCAGTCTTGAACAAGGTAGTAGAGGAGTTTGAGCATCGCATTGCAAGCCAGGGAGAACAGGTACAATACCACTTCACCTTATTAATGTATAATGTCATTGTTTTTAGGTGATGGTGCATAAATTTTTATACTGTACATGGCTCCATTAGTAGGAAAGAAAAACTTGTTACTTGATCATTTTGGCAAGCTGTGTTCTTGATTATTTATTAATCATTTAATTTACAGACAAAAATTTTAAGAGGTGCTGGGTCCCAAGGCAATGGATCTGTATCAAAGTTTGCTATGGCAGATAAAAAGGTAATAGTACTGCCCCCAAGCTTAACATATCAGAGGACCTTCGTGAAACTTGAAAATGCTCGTGCTTATCCAGTTTTTATTTGACTAGACGGATAACAAGATTCCTACAGTAAAAAAGAAAGAAGGATTCCTTCATAAAACCCTTGTTGATGATGAGGAATCAAAAAGGCAACGTTTGAAGCAGCAAGTGCTCTTTGATCAACAGCAAAGAGATATTCAAGTAGGGAGCAGCCTAGATAATATTAATCTTTTGAACTTCAAAATTTGTTTATTTATTAGTAAAATATTACCTTCTGTGTATATTTAAGGAACTGAAGCAAACAATTCACACCACCAAAGCTGGTATGCAGTTCCTGCAAATCAAGTTTCATGAGGAGTTCTCCAATCTAGGTAATATATTGCTTGTGATTATTTTATTTATTGTTTCATTCCTATATAATCTGCATTATCATTTGTGAATGCTGTGCTGCATCTTATTTGATTTTCCATTTCTCTTTATAGGCAAGCACGTTCATGGCTTAGCTCATGCTGCTTCTGGATATCATAGAGTACTTGAAGAAAATCGCAAACTATACAATCAAGTCCAGGATCTTAAGGGTAAATTGCTGATTGACTAGCTGCTTTAAGCTTATATGAGTTATATCCTATGTCCCATTCACACCTTTGAAAGGATTTTGTCTTGATAAAAGCAAGATGGTTAATTTTGTTTGATCAGGAAGTATTAGGGTGTACTGTCGAGTAAGACCCTTCTTATCTGCACAACCAGTTTATTCGAGCACAGTGGATAATATAGAAGATGGAACTATCACAATTAGTATTCCTTCAAAGAATGGGAAAGCGCGCAGACCCTTCAACTTCAACAAAGTCTTTGGACCGGCTGCATCCCAAGGTTGGTTTGGTTTGGTTTTCAATTTCAGTTATCTCAGGATCACTATATCTTAGTAAATATTGATAAAAAAATTGTCTTGCTTTCAGCGGAGGTCTTCTCCGATATGCAGCCACTCATTAGGTCTGTTCTTGATGGTTACAATGTTTGTATATTTGCTTATGGTCAAACAGGATCGGGAAAAACTTACACAATGGTAAGTTGCATTTAGTTGTCAGTTGTAGCCTAAAAATACTTGAAATTTTAATGACACTTTTCTTATTTATGTTTTTTTCTTGTAGACTGGACCGAAAGAGATCACAGAGAAAAGCCAAGGTGTAAATTACAGGGCCCTAAGTGATTTATTTCTTACAGCAGATCAAAGAAGAGACACTTTTTGCTATGATGTGTCTGTCCAAATGATCGAGATTTATAATGAGCAAGTCAGAGATTTATTGGTTACTGATGGATCAAACAAAAGATATCCTTTTAGCTGTTACCTTAAAAAATAATTTAGAATACATATATAATTGACTTAAGCATAGGATGAAAACAACCATTACTGATGATGCATTTTTCCCTTAACCATTTCTTACATTGGAAATTCGTAGTAATTCTCATCGAGGGCTCAGTGTACCAGATGCATGCCTAGTCCCAGTATCATCAACAAGAGATGTTATAGAACTAATGAACCTGGGCCAAAGGAATCGTGCAGTTGGGGCTACAGCCCTTAATGACCGTAGTAGCAGATCACACAGGTATTACCTATTCATTGTCCTGTCGTCCACTCTTGTTTATGCTGTGTTTTCCTTAAATGAAACAATTAACCATTGGCTTCTTAAATTGTCAAATTGGCAGTTGCCTGACTGTTCATGTGCAAGGAAGAGATTTAACGTCTGGAACTATTCTACGTGGATGCATGCATCTGGTTGACTTGGCAGGAAGTGAGAGAGTTGACAAATCTGAGGCCACGGGAGACAGATTGAAAGAGGCTCAGCATATTAACAAATCTCTTTCAGCTCTGGGTGATGTCATTGCTTCCCTTGCTCAGAGGAACCAACACGTTCCTTATAGAAATAGCAAACTCACACAGCTACTCCAAGACTCACTTGGTAAGGTTCAAGAAGCTAGTTTGCTTCAAGCCTTTCTGTACTCTTTTCTATTCTTGGATACACAATTTGATTATCTCATTACGTTGGTTGGCATTTATTTCAGGAGGACAGGCCAAGACACTTATGTTTGTTCACATAAGCCCGGAGGTGGATGCTGTTGGAGAAACAATTAGCACCTTAAAGTTTGCAGAAAGAGTTGCCACTGTTGAACTTGGTGCTGCTAGAGTAAACAAGGATGGGGCAGATGTCAAAGAGCTCAAAGAACAGGTTGATATTCAAATTTGACCGATGTGGCTCTTCATAATAATCTTAGAAAGTCTTAGCACTACGGTTAAGCTAACTTTATGAATAATGTTTCAGATAGCCAGCCTCAAGGCAGCATTGGGACGAAAGGACGGTGAATCTCAGCATTCTTTATCTGGAAGCTCTGAAAAATATAGGACAATGCCTAACGAGCTAACACCTTATCATGCAAGCCAACGGGGAGTAGATATTGGGAGTGATCGCCTAGGATGCCGGCAACCAATGGTTGATGTCGGCAACATAGAGGTGTGTACTTTTAGAGCATAAATTCTGAGATGATTTTGGAGAAGAACATTTTTGTTATACAAAGAGATCCTCAAAATTATGAATCTGAACAATCAATTTACTTATGTTGAACACTGATGGAATTTTAACCATTGATCCTGCAGCTTCACAGTAATACCCCATTGAGACAAAAGACTCAAAGCTATGATTTTGATGAGATGTCTGCGAATTCACCACCCTGGCCACCAGTGAACAATCCTGGACAAAACTTCCGGGAAGATGACAAAGAAACTGGTTCAGGAGAGTGGGTTGATAAAGTCATGGTAAACAAACAAGATGCAAACAAAACTGGCAACATCTTAGGGTGTTGGGAAGCAGACAGTGGGAACTTATCCGAGGAGTTTTATCAGAAATATCTCCGAGATTCTTCCAAAATGTACTCAGATGGATCCTACAATATGTTCATGGGGCATAACCAATTTAACATTGCTGGTTCAGATGACATGGATGATCTTGATGATACAACCACTGATTCCTCGGAGCCTGACTTGCTTTGGCAATTTAATCATTCCAAGCTTACCACCATAGCCAATGGTAATGGATCAAAGGTTAGGAGACCTGTCTCTAAGCCAACAAATAGCCCCATATTGAGGTAATGCTTCTTTATACAAATGACTATTTCCTCTTAGTTGAGTTTATTCTGAAGAAAGAAACATGCATGTTGATAACTTAATTGATGCAATTTTGCAGCAAGAATAACATCAATTCTTCTCTTGGTCCTTCACCTTCACGAAAACAACCAAATGGTGTCTTAAATCGAACAGGAAGACATCCAACTCCAGTTGACATGAAACGTAAAACTGGTGGTAGAAAGTAAGCATGTTATTTATGTGGGACGTTAAAAGGATGATTTTTTTGTTTCTTTTCCATTTTTTAGATGGAGAGTTGCAATAATTTTTTGTTGGGTTTATGTTTGTAAGTTTTGTAAGTTGTATCTACACAGATAGTGGAGGCAATAACGCCCGTTGCTTCTACCATGGATCAAGGATTTTTTTTTTTTTTTTTTTTCATTTTACACTGTAGTTTTTAGGTGATGTAAAAATTCAACACCACTGCAATGGTCAAAATTGCAACAATGATCTGATTTGTAAAGTCTATTTTTTCTTGTTTTGGTTGCCCCTTTTCTCATAAAGGCTAAAGCTGTACTCTCTTTATGTATTCTCCTATTTCTCTCCTCTTCCCGACTCATGTAAGTAACATGATGGAACGTCAATTTAATTTGTGTTAGAAATTTTTGTTTTAAAATGTAAATTTGATAAATACCAAGTAATAATTTGGATTAGTTAATAAAAATAATCATTTTAAATATATAATTAAGATGTTAAATATTAATACAGTTGTGATATTAGTATACTAACATTGCTAAGAAAGAGAAACTCAGATATTGCTATTTTCTATATTCAATGTAATAAATGGATAGGGGAATACATAGAGTTCATCATAGTAAAGAAATCGAAAGATTTTGTTGAAGTTGTTCATTGAAAATTTATCAAAAAGGAAATCACAGGTTCTTTTCTTTCCATAGGAAAGAAGGTTCTTTTCTCTTCATAGGAAAGAAGCAAAGATGAAAGACTTTCACAAAAATTCTTATAGAATCGAGAATGAAATTTTTCATTATGTAAAAAAAAAATATGGTAAGAAAGAAAGTTTCTCATACAAGCAACCCTTTTAATTTTATTTAATTTTTTAAAGTTGATAACATAGTTTTCTTTTCAATTAATTTTTTGAAGTTGATAACTTGTCAAAATTTTTGGGAATGTGTATAAAGATGATGTGTGAAGCTGTGTGCACCTAAGGTATCATGTATACGATTATAACTTTGGTTAGGAGTTTAATATATGTATTATAAAATTTTCTCTTTAAAGTGTATTAACAGAATATAAAATTTAAAATTTGATATCCTAAATAAAATATGGACCATAAAAATAAAAAAAATAAAAATATTTTTGTCTTAAAAACAACTCCTCACTCGAGAAGTTCAAACAAAAATATTATTATTAAAGTTGGGTTTTACAATACTCATGCATTGGAAAAAAAATATTACAATAAGATTCTTTAAAAATAATGTGATACAATGACATTCACAAAAAAGTAAATTAAGATCTCAAAGACTGAGATGAACTAAAAAAATTAATTAATATTCTCACATGACCATTATTCAAGGAAATTTGATTATTTAATTTTAAATAATATGCTAAATATGATTTTAGATCCATAATTTGCTTCTAGTAAATTTAATTTCCTGTTTTAGTCGCATATTTTTAATATGTTTTTGAAGTGTGAGGCCAGTTTTGATTAAAGATGATGACACTATTCGTTTTTGCAAGTCTTTTCGTTGTAAGAACAAATTAAATTACTAAACAAATGAAATTTATTTATCAATAATGTAATGAATAGTATTAGAGAATAAGATAATTGTTAATGTCTAAAATGGAGGAAAACTCAAGTAAATACTGGGCAATAGAAACCTATAAAAAATATAAGCGGACAACAATTTTTATTTGTAATTCCATTTTTAAAGTTTAGTTAAATCCAAACTCACATTTTAAAAAGATGATATCAGAAATTATTTTAAATTTATATTTAGAGTCACCTATTATATGAATTACGTATCAATATGAAAGTTGGAAGATATATTAGAAAAAGTAATATCTAAATTTTATATCGAATAGAAATTAACTTAAAAGGAATATATAGGATCAACAATTCACACAAACTAACTAGAAATAAAATATCTAACTTTAGTAACTTTCTTTTTATCAAATCCTTAATTTTGAAAATGTAACAATGTGATTTTTTAAGGTTCTGCCAAAGTTAAATCCCTTTTTTTAAAAATGTAACAATGTGATCCATTTATGTATTTAAATTTATATAGTTAATTCTATGAATTGTTATTAAGCACTGGTTATGATATTATATTATGCTTAAATTAAAGTTTTGATATTTATTTATAATGATTTTATTGTTAATTGGGTGAAAAGTAGTCACATTACTGTATTTTTAAAAATTAAGAGACTTAATTCAACTTCTTTTAATGGAACCAGATTAAATAAAATAAATTAATGTTAGAAGTAAAAACGTAGTTAAACCAAATATCTATTAGTTTCCCTTTTGCTTTCATCTGGGAACAAAACTGAAGGCATAATAAAAGCCTAAATTGTTATTGAGGTTCCTTATTTTGTATGTATAATGTTGGTGAACAGAGTGATAAGGAAAAATAAAAGGTTTGCCCTTGTTGTGGTATGGGACCATGTTATTTGGTGTGTCTGTGGCAAATCTAGCACTTAGGATATCTTTGTCGCAAAGACAAGAAGAATAGTTATGAATATAATGAAATAATATTTGCATAATGTTGGAATTTAGAGTGTGCATTCAATTCATAATTATCAATATAGACTTTCAACTTCCAACTAAATTATTTCTTGTTTCGTGTCTTTAATTATTGTAAACTTTGCATCGTTCTTTAAATTGTTCGAAAGAAGGAAGAATAATTATCATATTTGTTGAATTATATGAAACAGGAGATATTTAATGTATACAATGTAGAGCACTACTTTAAAGGTGTTGGAATATATACTTACCATTTACACATGTATATCCATTGTACCCATAAATAGCAAGATTCTCTGCAATATTTTCTTTTCTGTAATCCACTGTTTATTGATATTTTAAGATAGATTAATATTACTATTTTTATATTAGCGAAGCAATTTTGGCGATAATATTCTGTATTTTTCAAATTTTTTAAATTCTATCCAAATTATCATTGAATGGTAATTAAAAAGTTATATAAAATGATTTTTTAATATATTTTATTTTATTTATTTATTTGATATAAGAGATAAGAAAAATAAAAGTAGAATTTTTAAAAATTGCTTATCATATTTTGTTATAAAGGACTATGAAAGAGTCACTAAAATACCAACACAAAGTTGAGTCTGTGCAAATGAAATGAAAATACAGGATTAGATTTCACTAAACACATTCTTTTGCAATGTGATACCCAATCAAACATTTTAACTTTTAACATTAATAGAAATCATTAAAATTATCTCAAAATTGAATTCTTTAGATAAAAAGAACCTAATTTTTTTTAAGCATTAATTCCTTGTCTAACTCAATGGAACCACTTGTTTTAAGTGAAATGATTAGAAAATATCAATAAATAATGATTTATTCCTTGATACACAATTCGAGTGTTTTATATCAGTTTAAGACAATGAGAGTATTTACACAAATTCCTAGAAAAAAGTTACGAGTGATATCCCACAATAGGGTGAAATATAAAAATAAATTTTTTGATGATGAAGAAAAAATTATACAAAAATGAGGAAAGTAGATTGAAAAACCGTGAAAGTATAGCGAAAGCTTTCTGGTTGATCACCCATTACGTGAGAAACTTTTTTTTTTTTTTTCTGCAAAACCTATGTCTCATCACTAGATGCATGAATGACCCTTGATGGATCCAAAATCTCTTTTAAATTAGCTCATTCTTCAAAGGTTTTGCTACAAATTCTACTTTTTCCTCCTTTCCTATAGAAAAAAAATCTAAATTTCTTTTCATATGTTCAAAGAGATAAAATATTAAACTTAATCTTCTCTAATAGTTAGATTAAAATTATATTTGATTAAAACAAAGTTTCAAGTAAGAGAATAGCAAGATAATTACTATAAAATGTAAGTAGATAAAACATATATTATCTTCGTTCAAAAAAACTTGGTCATATATTGAAGTCTTTTTCTCTAATCATGTGTTTTTTTATAAGATTAAAAAATGAAACATTATTAAGATATTTGAGTTTATATTTACTTATCAATATTGCGTTAATTTATTATTAAGATTAATGAAAAGGCCATAAATAACATGAAGAAAGATAAAATAAAAATTACAAAATGTACTCAATTTAGGCACAGAAGTATTACTCTTACATTACCTTGCTTTTATATATAAAGATTACTTTAATTATCTAATCTATGAGGCTTTATCTATTTTCTCCTTCCCATTATAGGTGTGATTGGTTTCTTTTAGCAGCAATCTTGCAGAAATTGGATGCCAGAGCATGTCCCACCCGATCAAAGAAATTGGAAACAGAAAATATAGGTCAGGTTACAGAAAAAGTGGAAGGCATTTATATTCTATTTTATCCTTTCACTTACATCTTGAACAAAAAAGCTTGGATGAAACAATCTTTAAAAGATTCTCATAATAGACCAACTTTGTTTAGATTCGGCTTAAAGGGTTGGCCACATGGCTTTGGCTGTAGTTGGGAGTTCATACTCGTAACCCGTCACAGTTGTAACTTGCGTAATTATGATAAAGATTAGGACTATACAGTCAGATATTGAGAATATGTATCAATACGTAGATTTGATGATACCATGTTTTGTTTGCTTGCATATCAGATGGGAGTTTAGTGCTGCTTACATGAGAAAGTTAAGGTCAGTTGTTATAGGTTCCCCAGATGGCTGGAATTAGTGGTGACAAGAAAATAGCCTTTCCACTGTCACCATGATAGGTGATTAGCTGTCTAGCAATTGCAAAATGCTTGAGATGAATCAAAACCACTAACCCGACACTAGGAAAGGAATCTTTCAACCTTAAGCATGCTACATTCCCATGATCCCTACCTTCATTTGGGTTTCTAGTACTTGTCATCTCATAACAACAAAATAATTCATCCTAATATTCAAAGCTAAGCTGATAATTCAGGACAAGGCTTGTTGAATGAAGTAAAAAAAAAAAAAAGTTTTGTTGTATCTAATCTCTTTAAAATGAGGTGTAAATGTAAGTTTGATTGTAAACATTTTTTAAACTCATCCTTTATTCTAAATTTTATCAATCCAAAAACGATGCAATATCAAGAAACAATGAACAAATATAGTCTAGATTAATACAGCGCTCTAAAAAAAAAAAGAGACTTATGCAAAGAAAAACCTTAGTTTTGCCAAAACCAGCACACCAACACCCTCACAATGCCCAGCCATGGACAAGAAAACCATGTAGCACTCCATATTATACATGGTGAGTTGAAAGCAAATAGCGTCTTAGGCTGTACAACATCAAAAATTTCTTTTACATCAATGAAGAAATCGAGGCTGTACATAAATAGAGTATTCAGAACTGACACCACTCTAGACGGACTTTTCATGCACAGACAAGAGGAAGGTTCATTGAAATGTTGGAGAAAGAACATCTTTACATCAAGAATTTTCTTTTATTGGAAAATTGTAATGAAGTTCCCGATGGAATATGAATGCTGTGTCTCATGTACAGGTTGAATCAAAGGAATGACTAGATTCTTAGAGATGGTTATCTCATGCGCTTGAGACATAACTAGACGATGGATGTAGAGAAGAAATGCTGGACGAAAAGTTTGCCTGCGTGTTCAGCAGGTCAGGACATGGCTCAGGAAACACATCCTCAGAGACTCCCATTACATTAGAACAAAACCATGAAGAAGAAGAAGACTCAGAACCAGTAGAAAAAGTCACGTTTGAAAGGAAGATAGGAGTGAAGGGTGAATCAACTATTCCTGAAAAATTCCCAGCAATAGCAACATTTGCGCCAATCACATTCTCAAAAGTAACATTACCAACAACCGGAACTGCATTAGGATCATACTTGTCATCTGGATGGGAGCCAGAGAATCCTGTCATGCAGATACCCAAGTAAATATTTTCCAATTTTGTGTCAGAAATGGAGATGTTTCTCATATAGCCACCTCGACCCCTAGTTGTCTTCAGTTCAATGCCAATTGTCGAGTTTATAATATGGAGATGCTCTGCAATTATACCAGATATGCCTCCAGACATCTCACTTCCAAATGCTAGGCCAGCACCAGATGATGATTGTAGATAAACACTACTGATGTGGACGTTCGAGGTTGATTTTCCATAGGCAACTCCATATTGATCCCAACCACTCTTCAGCACAATTGCATCATGACCAGTGCTAATATTGCTGTTGGCAATGCAAACATGCTCGGAAGAATCTGCAAGCAGCAAATACTAATGAGATTCATCTAGAAAAAATAGTTCACACCTCCAAGAAAGCAATGTACATGAAGCTATCACTACATGACTAAACCAGATTTGGAATATGAAAGTATAGATAAAAATCTATTAGAATTGCATAAACAAATCAGAAAACTTGTGAAATGGAATACACCAAATATGAAAATTGAGAAAGGCACCCTTTCTTCATTTGTATTTAGAACTCTTACTGCTAGTTAAATAAATTTTTTAGAGAGCTAAAAAGTTCAAGGTTCAAATGTGCGAGGGTTGTGTATTAGATAAAAAATCTGAAGTCACAACACAAGTAATAATTTATCAAATTACCTGGAACTATACCACTTGTGTACGGGAACTCGGTTGGAGCATGAGCTGTTATGTTATGGATTTGAACATTGCTGCATGCATTGCGAAAGATACATATAAAACAAAACAGCTCCATTTAAAAAATAAGTCACAGACACAAACATGAACCACTTGTACCTGCAATACACTGGATGGATGCTCCAAGCAGGAGAGTTTAAAAAGGTCAAATTTGAGATTACGATATCATCAGAACCAACAAGTTCTACAATATGTGGTCTACTGTAATTTAAGGAATGAGTTCTGATTAGGTCCCACCAAACAGAACCCTGCCCATCAATAATTCCATTGTCACCTGTTGCAATTATTAATTATTAAATTCACCAATTTAAGTCTGGTAGCACAGCAATGTTCATCCTATCTTATAAATACTTAAAAAGAAAAATAACAATATTGTAATGGAAGTATATCCCTGCCTGTAATCACCACATCACTTAAGTTGCGTCCATAAATCAAACTGCAATATCTCCCACCTGGAACATCAATTCCCCGACCATACGAGGGTAGGGGATCCACAGCAGGCCAGTGTGCATAATCCTGAAATGATACAAAACGAAAGGCACATGTAAAATTTTCTGGAGCGAGCAGAATTGGCATTCCAGAAAATATTGTATATAGGCAGTTTCCATCTGCAGATTACAGAAAAATCATTTCATATACACTTTTTATGCTGCAGAAGACTGGCAGGATTGCAAGATCACCCAAGGTTAGAAGAATAGTGCAAGAAACAAAAGCATTATGTAATGAAACCCTTAGCTTTTGTCTATGAAATGGACAAGGTAATTGGAATGGGGGCTAAAATTCAAGTTAATGATTAAAACCTGCGATGCAATGATGGTTGCGCCTCTTTCAAGGAAGAGAGTGAGGTGGCTGGTAAGGTTGAAACTTCCTGTAAGCCATCTGCCAGATGGAACATATAGTTGAGCACCACCTTTGTCGGCAAATGACTTGGCATAAAAAACTGCATTTTGGAACGCAACTGTGTTCAATGTTTTTCCATCTCCAACAGCTCCAAACTCTAAGATTGACACACTGTGAGGCCTAGGATCCAACACTTTCTGTTTACACGGTCCATCATCACCTTTGTCTCCCAAAGCAGTGCTTAATACTATGAGTAAAAGCACGGTTACCTATAAAGAAAGAAGAAAAGGAGAAGATTTAAAGCCCACCGCTAATAAGGTAAAAACAATAAGAAGGGCAATGTGGACATCAAAACATAAGATACCATAAAATGAAACTCATTAAAACTTCAAAAAAAGAATAAATTAGTGCTTCAAGAGCAACATAAACACTCCATTTGAGCTTCGTCGTGAAGAGATTTTGCCTTCTGCCCAGAGAACAAAGCGATTGCGAGAAGTAGTAATTACAGAAGCAAAGGGCAAAAGACATAAATTGATATTAAAGGTGTGAACACTTCACATTTTCAAAAGGAAAGAAACCAGGAATATTTGTGGAACTACCAAGCAATTAACAACACAAACTTAAAGCAAGCAAGCTAACTAAATCAGATATAACTTTTAAAAACGTTCCAGGAAAAAACGCAGGGCAATTAATAGGTATAATTAGGATAATTAGAAACCAAATTGAAACAAGGAATTCAAACTAGCATAGCATGGATATTAATAGAAAAAATTTCAGCTAGACACTCTTATGGAAAGGCTAGGCTAGGAGAAAGCAATAGACCATAAACATTGACGAAAAAAATCTCTAGACCCATTTTTCAGAGACACGAAAACAATGTCACAACCAATCAGCCACGGCGCAATCAACCACCGACCAATACTCCCTAAATTCGCTTCCGCGAGATCCTTTCCGATTCGAGAATTGATCTTGACAACAAGGGGTTGACATAATTCACTACGAAAACCCAAGGCATTATACCACAATTTAACCTCGGAAGTCACTACAAAATCCAGAACAAACACCGAGATCAATTGTGGGTATTGGGTGAAAATAGAAAAGGTTTTTCCTTTTTTTTCCGGGGTAGAACATAAATGAAAACAAACAACCCCACCATGAAAAATCATTTTTTTTTTAATTTGTTAACAACGTACTTACTAGCCTCTTCATGGGTGTGTTCCCCTCTGGAAGAAAGCGAAATTGGAAGCTGAGAGAGAGAAGAAGTGTGTGGAGTGAAGAAGAGGGTAGAAGTAGAGGTGGAAGAAGAGAAGAGCATAAGAGAGAAGAAGAGGAAGAGAAGAAGTGGTATTTCCTATATAATGCCAACCAAGTACTAGAAACAATAAAACAAACGGGGGAGGTAGTCGAAAGCGACTGCTATAAAGGAAAATGCCAGCTCCTCATTTCATTTTCCTTATTATGTACTATATTAAACAAATTTCCACGCATTCAACAAGGATACTGGATTATAAAATATCAATAAATTCCCACTTTCATTTTCTCCTTAATCTGCTACCCACAAAATATCATTTTTATGGTTCCCTCTTGCCGACATAAAAAAAAAACCCTTATATATTTTAATATTGACACTTTAAAAAGTGTACAACATAATTTGTACTATTTTGTAACTTATTTATTTAATTTTATTAGTTTAAGAACTGTTTGAGAGAAATGGCATATTTTAAGAATCAAATTAACGGTTTGTTTAATGGGTGAGGTCAATGTGATTGCGAGTTTTAAGAGAAATATTAATTTGGTGTGCTCATTGATTGATTGGGTTGATATGTAGACTAATTAATTACGTAATTGTTACTTAAGTGACATGTGACTGTGTGAACAGGTGACAGATTTCATCACTTCTCCTCCCACCGTCAATCATTGCTCTTATATAATATAATAATATTTTACAAATGCTGTTAGCAGATTTAACCTTGTCTCCAGTACCAAAAATAGAATAGGAGTACCGCAAATTTTTTACCTTGCTGCATTTGGAATATTTTTTCTCAGAGGGAAAGAAAGGGAGATTCTTTTTTATTGTGTATGATATTTTTCTTATCAAATAGGTGGAGCATAATTTCTTTTCTTAAATTATTTTTCTCCTCCTTAGTCTCTATGTTACTAAAAAGTTCAATTAACTTTTTAAATTTCTAAAATAACATCAATTTTAATTTTTTTTCATCAGGTTGGTACAAATGATGATTAAAATGTGAATAAGTGATAAAAAAAATCAAATTAAATAATCAATTAAACACTAATCATAAACTATTAAAGTGTATGTATGACTTCTTAGAAAATTTAAGATAAACTATAATAAGCACTATTTATAATGGATTAAATACATATAGTTTTTAAGTAGTCTAAAAAACATCAAATAAACAATGATTTTAGTTAACTTTAAGTATCTTTGAAAACCAAATCAATCAGTTGTCAATTTATAATTTATACATCTTGAAACATATACTTATTGAAGAAGTGTGCCTTTTCAACATATTGGCTATTTGTTTAAGGTGTTTGGAGACTTATTAAAGAACAAAAATATGTAGCTATTATGATTTAATAGTTGAATCGATAATTCATCCATGTGGTTTTCAAGATTACTCAAAATCAACTTAGATTTAATATGAAGTTGAATTTCTAGAATATATTAATTATTTATTTTGTGTATCTTAGACTTGAAAAATATCATAATGGAATATTTAATCAATTATAAATGATATTTGATTTTATTTCATCTATTATGAAGTTGTTCAAGTCATAGATATACACATCTAATTTAATCATTGAGAATAATTTTTAATGGATTATTTGATTTAATTTTATCACATATTTAAAGGAAATAAGTAATAATGTGATCAAGAAACCAGATTGATGAATTTTTAAAATTAATAAACTTAGTTAAAAATTTTAATAATATAAGGAACTAATTAAATAATTTCTACAAATATATAAAAGGTAATTTAGCTTATTATTTTAACCACAAAACCGTTTTACTATTTGTTAAGATAGGAAAAATTTAGTCTTTATTTGAATTTAAGAGTAAAAAAGAGAGTAAATGAGTGAGTTCAAATGACAGAATAATTAAAGAAAAGATTAATATATTTAAAACATAATCAAAGTATCTATGTTAAAAATAAATTGTGGTTAAATGTTAAATTTTTAAATACTTGACACTCACTGGAGGTAAACAATCTATTTGAGTATCTGCCTATAAAATAATTGTCGATTATTTAATTTTGCTAGCATTTATAATCTTATAAAATAATTTGATTTAAAAAAATTATAAAAATAATAAATTACTCCATATGAAATATTAAAATTTAAATTATTTTATTTTAATTAATTAATTGGTTATAATAAAAACATAAATATTAATATATAATTTATTATATTAAAACATCTCAATTATATATTTAACCTAAATGATTTTATGTGTAAGATTAGGTGGTTAAAAACATAATCAATTATGCAGTAAACATTCTTTAACATATAATTGACTACATTTATCAAGATAATTTTATTATGGTTAACTTTGCATGCAAACCTTTCTACTATTACATGGAGAGTTAAAGGCATAAGATTCATTTCATTTTTCGGATTTTTGAACTTTTCATATATTTTTTTTTTTTTTTTTTTTTTT
>Ga0209489_104164_pt1 | contig 26979 bp, 12 predicted proteins | sample SiratrowhiteBW_FD_187527 | JGI IMG/M metagenome (GOLD analysis project Ga0209489, IMG submission 187527) | Root nodule microbial communities of legume samples collected from California, USA - Siratro white BW (SPAdes) (version 2) | ecosystem: Host-associated > Plants > Roots > Nodule | place... | reverse complement strand
GCAAAATAATATTTACATGCAACAATTTCTTCTATCATTATGCATCATCTATCTTATTTGTTCTTCATGTTTAATGATGACCAGGAAACAACCAAAATGTTGGGACTGATAAAACTCAAATACTCTTCAACATAAAAGATACATCCTGAAAATCCCTGAATGTAAGTGTTTTTCTAGTATTTCTTAGACATTAGTTTGTGTTCAAACATATATGAATGAATATTTGTCATTATATGTATTATAAAGAATGTACAACTCATTTTCTATCAAGATTATGGAAATTGTTTTAACATTGAATTTACTAGATTATCAATCATAAAGTACATTTATAAAAATTAAATTTGTTTGTTCAAAATCACTAATAATAAACTTCTAAAGGGCTCTCTTCAGTTTTATGATCCCTGGTAATTTACTAAGCAATTATCTTGAAAATCCATTTTTTTTTTCATGTTCTCGAGGGTCTGTGTGTCTTCTCCAAATTTAACTACATGCTATTTTTGTGATAACTAAATTTTTATAAGTTGACAATATCAAGAATTGTGTCTTCTTAAAAGGTCTGTTCTTTTATTCATATTGTATGGCCTTAATACGTTAAAAGTCATTTTAAAACTCAAAAGAGATGCATTTCATTAATTTAATTTGCACGATTCCATTGACTCGAAAGTACCACTATAACGAGTTTCAGATGGCCACAAGTTGTAAATCCTGCTTGTCTTATACAGTCTTAAATTCTAGATGAGTTAAATCCAATACAAATGTGATGTTATAACAATGAGATCCTTCTTTTTCTTTTCATTTAGTTATTTGCATTCTCAAATACCCACATGATTAAATATATCGCTACCCTTAGAGTCCTTTACTTGTGGCACTAAAATATGTTTTTTGCGGCCTCCAAGCATAATTTGTTAAAAAAGAAAGAAATAGACATGAAATTCAATATTGGATAAAAAAGTAATAAATAAATGGCCAATAAAAATAGACGAAAAAAAAAATATATTCGATCTACAAATAAAAAAGACATAAGAAATGGAGAAACAAAAATATAAATACTTTTAAAATCAGTTCCAATATTTATGTTAATTGATTTAATGAAAACAAGTAACCAAAAACTAACGTATCACTAAAATTTAACCAATCTTTAAAACTTCAATTCAGAAACAATTCTTTAACTGAAATACACGTAGTTTAGGTGTAAAAGACCTGATAACCTAACACCCCTTTAATTGATGAATGCATATATATATATATATATATATATATTAAAATGAAATGAGCTTAGTAAGTGAAGTAACCAAACCATTGCTTGCAATTGTAAGAAAAAGAAATGAAATTATAATAATAATAATACATATTTTCGTGAAATTTATGTTCTAATTTCTAATACATTGTCCCGTATTAGTTTTTCTTTATTTTGAAAAAAAAAAAGTGTCAAGCCACAAGGTTAGCATAATAGAGGAACGGATAGTTACACATAAACATGATGTTAATGAAAGTATTTGTGAGAAGTGAGAAAAATTGGTTTAAGTTAAATTCTAATAAAGTCTATAATTATCAACCACACTTAATGTTATTATAATTAGTTTCCTTTTGTGTTTTTTTAGGAAAAAAAAATTCAAATATATAAATCAACCACGTCATCATGTCTATCAAAAGAAATATCAATTATCAAATTTCATAACTTATGCTTTCAGAAGCCAAGAACATTATGGATATGTTAGGATTTAGGTTTAGTTGTCCATCTAAAGTGTTTGACTCCAATGCTCATTCATATAGTGGACATATTTAAGTTCTCCTTCCCATACATATTTACAAAATCAAGTTGATAAGTTTATAGTTTTGATTATATATGTTTTTTTAATTTAAAACTGAGACTTGTAGTCACTTTTTTATATATTTTTGAACCCAATTGTTATCCAAAATTATAGGATAAGTATTGTCAAATTTTCCTATGCAAAACTATTGACATCGATTGTGGTATTTGTGAAAAAGCAAAATAAAAATTAGACAGATAAATTAAGAAAAAATAGGATAGTACATAACAATATTTATTACTTATATTACTGAAAATTGTTCATCAGTTTTAATATTATTCTATTTAACTAATTTAATCAATTTTAGTGTTTTAAAATAGATTTTTACATTAACATTAAGCAAAACTATCAAACACAATTATCTCGTGACTTTGTTATGTTTCGTGCATTACCGACAATATTTAAATCTTGATTAAATTAAAAATATTTTATATTATAATTTGAATGTTATTATATTATTTATTTTCTTATATGTTAGGTATCTGATCAAGAAAGTATTCCTAACAAAAAAATAAATTATCAAACATTACGAATCATAATTAGAGAATGTTATTTAACTTTTCATTATATCTAATTTTATGAGTGAGAATAATGATATTATAATGTTGTTTTACTAATTTTAATCTTTAAACTTTGTTGTCTACATTGTTTTATCTTGAAATAATATATTTTCTTCTTTGTTTCTTTTATGAACTTTATATTCAATTATAAATACTAAAATTTTAAAATCTTTGCCTTTTAGCATTTTTTAGTTGATTCAGTATATATATATACACAATGCATAAAAAACACAACCACTAGTAATAATAAGGGTTTTAAGGGTTTAAAAACTGTTGGCACTAATAGGATTTTAGGAACCATCGACAAATAAGAGTTTAGAAACCACTATAAGTAACAGGGATTTGAAGAACCATGAAAAAGTACTTGTTTGAGCGGTCAGAAAAAATAATCGATAATTCGTTGCTGACGTTGGATATACTGAAGGAAAAACAAACTACGTATAACACACTTAACGAGAGTTAAAGATACAAGAAGATTATAGTGGTTCATTCTATAACTAGTACTACACCTATTTGCCTTGCTACACCATTATAACTTTCAATGTTTACAATCACACAACAAAAACAATAAAAGAAATAGTTTATAACTTTCCAAAGTCTTCAATTTTACAAGACTTTATTCACTCCCTTCTAATACCTAGAAAGATTATCCAAGTCACAATCCTTACACGGAAACACAGTAGTTACAAGTGGGTGAAGTCATATAATCATTAAATCATAATATTTAGACTGTTATAGTTTTAAATAGAAATTTTTAAGTAGAAATAGGTGCACTTGATTATTTGGTATAAATTTTGATCTATAGATAAATGTTAGATTTAACATATTTATTTTATTTTTTAGTATTTTAGTTTTAGTATATTCTTTATGTTTTTTCTTTCGAGTTAATATTACCAAGTTTTAACCCTGTCCATTTTAGGATTGATTCATTTTACGTTTGTTTGGTTTCTCGTATAAAAAATCATCAAGTAATGTTTTATACACACCTTTAATCTGTTATAAAATGGGAACCATAGGAATAAGAAATAAAATTTGAGTAAATTAAAGGGAGTTTATTCAGTGAAAATTGTGATTAACTCTAACTTACATCAATCAAAAGTATAATTGAAACTTATTTGATAAGACATTTAATTAAGACTTAACTAACAACAGCTCTGTCAATGTGAATCCAATAATTTCTCAATCAGGATGAACTGATAAACTTCGTGTTTATAAAATATCTGCATTTTCTATAAGAAAATTACTCTATAAAACTTTGTCATTCAAACACCTTATCACACCTTATGATTGAATTCAATTTTATTGGTGCTTGAAGTTTTATCCTCCTTAAATAAATTCCTTCAATAGTTTTATAACTAACTATAGCAATAAGGAATTTTGATTTTAGTAACTAAGATATTTATTGATTTATCATTTTTATAATATGCTTAACCATTCTAAATAAATGATTTAACACTGTCACTGTCTAAATAAAATAAAAATTTAGGAAAATGAGAAAAATAAAATGTAAAATAAGGATTGGAACATCGGAAAGGAAGGAAAGAAAATGATCTGAGTTGGGTTGTTTTTAGTAATGATTTAGTTGTTTAATTAGTTTGACCAGTTTAGTATGTTTTTACTGAGTTGTCTAATTTAGTTTTATGATACGTAAGTTAGTTAAGATATGTCTATAAATATATGGAAGAGTTAAGATATAAGGTTCCTTCGATATAATATAACAATTTTTTTTCAGAACATTATCCAAACTGAACTAATTTATGCACGTGATCATATTTGTGTGGTCTAAGAGGAGTCAACAACAACTATCGAAGTGAAGCAATCATGAAGAAAATAAATCTCATCCTGACTGCGCTCTAACTTCACTCCAACTTTTACAATCCTTTCTTCTCTTTGATTTGGCCACTACATTTCAAGCCATGCCGGTCCTAGAAACACTTGGTGGTGCTCTTTTCGGTGCTGTTCTTCAGGTCCTATTTGACAAGCTCGATTCTCATCAAGTTCTGGACTACTTTCGTGGTAGAAAGCTCGATGAGAGGCTGCTGAAAACGTTGAAGAGAAAGCTGCTGGACATCAATGCTGTGATTGATGATGCAGAACAAAAGCAGTTCACTAATTCATTGGTCAAAGAATGGCTTGATGAGATTAGAGACGTGTTGTATGATGCGGAGGATCTGCTGGAGCAAATAGACTATGAATTCTCCAAAAGTGAGTTGAAAGCTGAATTCCAAAGCAGTGCTAGCAAGGTAAGCAATTTTGAATCCAACATTAGAGAAGTCCTAGATGATCTTGAATCTCTCTTAAACCAAAAGGTTGTTCAAGACTTCAAAATTTCTAGTGGTGTTAGATCTGGATTGGGTAATAAAGTGTCAGAGAAAAGAAATGAATCCACATCGTTGGTGGCTGAAGAGGTTATTTATGGAAGAGATGAGGACAAAGGAAAGATCCTTAATTGGCTGACATCTGACAATGAAAACTGTAGCCAACTGTCATTACTTTCTATTGTGGGTATGGGCGGGGTAAGACCACACTTGCTCAACATGTATACAATGACCCAAAGATTAAGGAAGCTAGATTTGATGAGAAAGCTTGGGTTTGTATTTCTGATGAATTTGATGTTTTGAAAGTATCAAAAGCAATTATTGGGGCTTTCACTAAATCAAAAGATGATAGTGAAGACCTAGAAATGGTTCATGGAAAATTGAAAGAAAAACTGGCAGGAAGGAAGTTTCTCCTCGTTCTGGATGATGTCTGGAATGAAGACCGAAACCAATGGAAATCACAACACGCAGTAACAAGGTTGCTTCTTCCGTGGAGTCAAACAATATTCACCAACTAAAGCAATTACACAAAGATCACAGCTGGCAAGTTTTTGCTAAACATGCATTCCAAGATGATATCTCTAAGTCCAATTCTGTGTTGGAAGAGATTGGCATGAAGATAGTTGATAAGTGCCAAGGACTGCCTCTGGCCCTTGAAACAGTAGGAGGTCTTTTACGGTCAAAGTCATCTGTTTCAGAGTGGGAAGGTGTATTGAGAAGCAACATATGGGACTTACCAATAGAAGATAGTAAAATTATTCCCGCTTTGTTGGTGAGCTACTACCATCTTCCTTCTCATCTCAAGAGATGTTTCGCTTATTGTGCGTTATTCCCCAAAGACCATGAGTTTGACAAGGAGAGGTTAATTCTCATGTGGATGGCTGAAAATTTTCTACAATGCTCTCAGCAGAGCAAGTCTCCAGAAGAAATAGGTGAACAGTACTTCAATGATCTGCTGTCAAGGTCTTTCTTTCAGCAGTCAATTAGGTACAACCAAACAAGTTTTGTAATGCACGATCTTCTGAATGATTTAGCAAAATATGTTTGTGGTGAAATCTGCTACAGGTTGGGTGTTGATAGACCAGGAAGCGTACCAAAGAAAACCCATCACTTTTCATTTACAAAGAATCCTGTTGAATGTGATGAGTATAGGAGTTTATTGGATGCTAAAAGGTTACGGACATTTCTGTCCATAGATGGGGATTGTGGGATGTCAATACAAGAATTGATCTCTAACTTTAAGTTCTTACGGCTCTTATCTTTGGCTTCTTGTTATGACATAGAAGAGGTGCCTGACACTATAGCCGATCTTATAGATCTCCTTTCATTAGACCTTTCCATGACAGATATAGAGAAACTTCCTGACTCAACTTGTTCACTCTGTAACTTGCAAGTCTTGAAGCTGAACAATTGTTTTAAATTGCGGGAGCTGCCCTCGACTTTGCATGAACTCCCGAATCTGCACCGCCTTGAACTTAGTGGAACTACTTTAAGAAAGGCTCCAGTGCTTTTAGGAAAGTTGAAGAATCTTCAAGTATGGATAGGTAGGTTTGAGGTTGGCAAAAGTAGCGAGTCCAGTATTGAACAACTAAGACAACTTGATCTTCACGGAGACCTGTATATTCAAAATCTTGAAAATATCGTGAATCCCTGTCAAGCACTCACAGCGGACTTGAAGAATAAAACACATCTTGTGGAGTTATATTTAATATGGGATTTGAAGCGGAACATTGACGATTCAATGAAAGAAAGAGAAGTACTTGAGAATTTGCCTTCCCTTGGAATTTTGACATCTCTCAAACAGTTGAGAATTGATGGCCTTGATCAGATAGTTAGGATAGATGCTGATTTTTATGGTAATGGCTCTTCTGCATTTGCATCCCTGGAAACTTTGAAGATCACTGATATGAAGGAATGGGAAGAATGGCAATGCATGACGGGTGCTTTTCCAAGTCTTCAAAGCCTTTGTGTGAACCGCTGTCCCAAGTTGAAAGGGCACTTGCCAGAGCAACTTTCTCATTTAAAGTCACTAACTATTGGGAACTGCGAACAACTTGGGGCTTCCATTCCCAGGACGGTAGAAATTGAAGGTGTGAAGATGGAGCCATCTTCATTTGATATGATTGGCCCCATCGTATCTAACACTCCTCTTGAATACTTGCGTATTTATTGTTGTCGGATGAAGGTTTGCTTCCACTCTCTCTTACTATTCTAAAGATCAAGGATTGTCGAAATCTTAAGAAACTGGACTACAGGGGTCTCTCTCGTCTCTCCTCTCTTAAGGAATTGTCTCTTCATAATTGTCAAATACTCCAATGCTTGCCAGAGGAGGGTCTTCCTGAATCCATTTCACAACTCAACATTAAAGACTGTCCGTTGCTCAAACAGCGGTGCAAGAAACAAGAAGGCGAAGACTGGGAAAAGATTGCTCACATTGAATACATAGAGGTTTATGATAAACAAGATGACACAGAAGACGACACAGAAGATGACAGAGAAGACGAAGCACAAGCTAGAACTTACTAAGGCACCAATTCTCATATGCCTACATTTTCATCAGGTGCCAATTCTCCACACTATCTCTGAATCATTTCGAATACAATCATATTTAGTGCATATATTTTAATCTCTATTCACCACTTTCTCACGCATCAGTTTTTCGTCTTTTTGATGTCTTATTATGGATATTCTTTTTTGAAATGGTTATATTTAGGGAACATGGAAAATGGTGAAGGGGGAAAGTGTGAAAGTTCTGGGATTGGTCAAGTCTTCATCCACTCAGTTGTTCGGTAAAGTTGTTTTCTCACCCACTCTGTTTGAACTGTCCTTTGTTGTCATCTAAATATTGAAGTGTATGTTTTTGTGGAATTAGATTGAAAGAGCTGTCAACGAGAAGCTGTGGTGATTCAAGATTTTAAAAGTGGTTTGGACTTTGGAGATGATTCAATATCCATCTCTTTGTAGATATATAATTCTCTCCACATCTGCTGCAATACTTTACAGTTATTATATGTAGCATGCATTAAATCCTTTTCTAAAACTCAAATCCTTCAAATTATGTATTCCTAAAATTGTTGTCTAATCACAAAAGCAAATCCGTGGAGATAAGAAGAGTTTCTTTCTAGAAAAGAGAAATTTGTTTTTCTAGAATTGAGTTCAACCCTTGTTTAATAAAAGAGCTTGGTGTTTGGTTTATATGCTTGAAGATAACACTGTTGCTAATAGAAGTACCTTACGTTGTTAGACCTTTAAAATCATTCACTAATGTGTTGTTACATCATTTACTTATATGTAGTTTTATAAACTTTAATCTAGATATGTATAGCCCTTCGCCTTAGGGATTGTGTACAAAATTAATGTGAACAAATAATGTACACAATACATAAATAAGACATAATTTTTTATTTATTTTACAAACTAATTTTATAAAATTGAGTTTCTTAAATCACAAATTCAAAAATTAGATATCTTATTATGAAATTCTTTTGATGACAAGTCATCACAGGCTTCTTTACAGTTGAATGGTAAAAGAGAGAAATCGTTTAATCTTAAGTAGCATATGTAAGTGGATTTTGTGATTACGTATAAATACAAGAGAAATTGTTTATGTTTAAACCTATTAGACCTAGAGGTTGTTTGTTGGAGTGTGCTGAATTGTAATGGATCGATTTAGATGAAAAGAAATCCAATTTAATATTTCAGTTTTCTCAATTCATTGCAAATTATCTTAATTTAAAATACTAAAAATAGTATCTAAAATATCAAATATTTATGTATGAGTTATTATTATTAATGTCCAATTTCGTTCAACTAAAAATATATTGAACAAAATAAAGCAAACAAAATACTAAAATGATAAAATTTAAAAAGATAGATTGAGAGAGTAATTTTTTTTAATTTAATTTGATGAATCTTAAAAATATATCAAATAAAATATTTTAATTTATTTACCTTTCGAAAATAAAATAAGATGTATCTTAAAATAATTCATCTGAATAAATAAATATATAGAAAAAAAAAACAAAAACATAATAAGCAACGAAAGTAAAGAAAGTAAATTAGAAGGAATTGAGTTGAAAAATGAAAAACATCTGAAGAGAACAAACTATCCCTTCGATGTCTTTGCTTCGAAAACAGATTGAATTGGATTCGGTCGATATTATCGACATAGGATCTTTCAATTGGTTTCATGACAGGAGATTGAAAGAAAGAAAAATTTATCCAATTTTTTATTTTAGTTATTGAGTTATGTGAATAGATAACAATATTAATAACATATTTTTCTTATTAATATATTTGTCATGTGATCCAATAGCCCTTCTTTAGATAGGAATAAATTTGATAAATGTAGTACTAAGCATAGAGATAATGTCGGTTTCCTACTACAACATCGTAATCTTATATTAGTGAGATTTGTTTACTCGTTATAATTTGGAGAGGTCTGTGTACTCGGTGTAACCATTTATGATATAGTGGAACCTTTTAAACAGTTTGTTCAAGGGAGAACTGGAAGTAGCCCAAGAGATTAGAGTGAACCAGTATAAAATTGCTTCATCTATGCTTATATATTCTTGTCTTGGACAGTCTTGCTTGGTGATTTTTATTTATACGGAATTGAGTTCAAACTCCATTCAACCCTCCCTTCTGGAGCCAGCTGTTCTTACAAAAACCTTACAGTATATGTTGCCATTTGTTGTGTACAAGGTCCGCTGAGCGACATATGCATCAATATGTTCTTTCAGATTCATCGAACCATCGTACCGATCTAGTACGACATTTTTCCAGATGGGGGGCAACTCGGTTGACATTATATAATCTATGAAAGGATACTTCCTTGATGAGTTGGCAATCGTGCTATGCGATGCTTCTTCCCGACCTTCTCTTCGACCATCGTGTCGTGTACTTTCCCTTCGGCCTTCATGTCGAGTTCCATCTCTTCGGCCTTCATACCGGGAACCTTCCTCTTCGGTCGAGTTTTCTGCATGCACTTGCTCTCGTTCCGCCCTATACACTATTTACCTGAGCCTCTCATTCTCTTCTTGAAGCCAGTTCAATGTGCCAGTGTGGCGTTCTCGATCCTCCTCGTGCATCTTTCTCATTATCTCCAGTTCTCTCCTCATCTCGGCCAATGTGGCCACTGAGTCTCCTCCTTGATGATTTTGCTGGCTGCCTGATTCCTAGTTGTCACCATTGCTTCGTCAGGCTAATCTCGACCCCACGGTGGACACCAAAATGTTTTTGCAAGAGACCGGTTAGCTCTAACAACAACAATGTCTCAATCGTTCGATACGAATCCCAGGTCCCGCTTCCTTCTGCATCTTCCAAAATAAGCAAACTGTCAATGAATCCGTAATGCTCCACGTACTCACTCTCCCGAGAGAGGATCCTACATTCACTCCGATGCTGAAGTAAGATAAAGTTTGAGTAATGTATGGTTGAATAGAATAGAATGATCAAACTTTTGGTGTTGGGAATACCTTCCCTTTTATAGGATTTGACTGGGCCAGAGATCAATGGTCCTGTAATGATTGGGCCTTCTAATCACTGAACTAGAGGCTCCACTTACCAATAAGACATCCTGCCAACAGTACCCACGTGGATGCTACGTGGCTACCTTGCTAATGCCACGCGCCTGATAATCATAGTAGAATAATTTATTGGATACTGCAAACTCTTACTATTTGGCCAACTTATTAAACCGACAACCTCTCGGTCGGTCAATTTGCGAAAATCATGCAATTATGTGACCAACCTAAAATAGTACAAACTCTAAGAGCAATAAACTAGGAACATTAATTTTGTTATAGCTCAGTCCTTTATTTTTTGTTACCTGTAATATCATTAACTTTTCTAAATAAATTTGAGATAGGAAATATAAGAGTAATCAGAATAATGAACTGATTTAACCCTGTCACTGTCTACATAGAAAAATATTAGAAATTATCATACCAAGTAAATAAATAAGGATTGGACAAGTAATCCAACAATATATTGTTACACTCCTAAACCATTATTAACGAACCACTTATGCTAAAAGAAAACAAAAAATGGGAAATGGCTTGGGCGTCTTTATTCAAAGTAAGCCGCCGAAATAGACTAATCCCCTAAAGTTGGTAGAAATTATTATCAAACCAACATGGTATTGTCGGAAATAATGAACAGGTACTGCTTCCTGGCCATCAGTCCTTTATTGAAGTAAAGCCATCTCCAACAAAATACTCACTGATTACCTTTTGTCACTCCTTTATTCACCTAACTAAGCTTCACTTCCAATTTTCACAACCCTTCCTTCTCTTCATTTCTCACTTCCTTTCCAACCATGCCAGTCCTAGAAACACTTGGTGGTGCTCTTTTTGGTGCTGTTCTCCAGGTTCTATTTGACAAGCTTGATTCTCATCAAGTTCTGGACTACTTTCGTGGCAGAAAGCTCGATGAGAGGTTGTTGAGAAGGTTGAAGAGGAAGCTGATGGACATCAATGCTGTGATTGATGATGCAGAACAAAAGCAGTTCACTAATTCATTGGTCAAAGAATGGCTTGATGAGGTTAGAGACGTGTTGTATAACGCGGAGGATCTGTTGGAGCAAATAGACTATGAGTTCTCCAAAACTGAGTTGAAAGCTGAATTCCAGAGCAGTGCTAGCAAGGTAAGCAGTTTTGAATCCAACATGATAGAAGTCCTAGATGATCTAGAATCTCTCTTAAACCAAAGGGTTGCTCAAGCTCTTCAAATTTCTAGTGGTGTCAGATCTGGGTTGGGGAATAAAGTGTCAGAGAAAAAGATTGAATCAACGTCATTGGTAGCTGAAGAGGTTATTTATGGAAGAGATGAGGACAAAGAAAAGATCCTTAATTGGCTGACATCTGACAATGAGAACTGTTGCCAACTGTCAATACTTTCTATTGTGGGTATGGGCGGGATGGGTAAAACCACGCTTGCACAGCATGTATACAACGACCCAAGGATAGAGGGTAAATTTGCTATCAAAGTTTGGGTCTGTGTATCTCATGATTCTGATGTTTTGGCAATATCTAAAGCAATTATTAAACAAAAAGATGTATGCGCAGACCTAGAAACGGTTCATGGAGAACTGAAAGAAAAATTGAATGAAATGAAGTTTCTTCTGGTTCTGGATGATGTCTGGAACGAAGATCGAAACCAATGGAAAGCTTTGCAAACTCCTCTTAAATATGGTGCTAAGGGAAGTAAAATTCTTGTCACAACACGGAGTAACAAAGTTGCTTCTATCATGCAATCAAACATTATACACCAACTAAAGCAACTCCAAGAAGATCACAGCTGGCAAGTTTTCGCTAAATATGCATTGCAAGATGATAATTCTAAGTTGAATTCTGAGTTGGAGGAGATTGCCAAGAAGATAGTTGAAAAGTGCCAAGGACTGCCTCTGGCCCTTGAAACGGTAGGAGGTGTTTTAAAGTCAAAGTCATCTGTTTCAGAGTGGGAAGGTGTATTGAGAAGCAACATATGGGACTTACCAATAGAAGACAGCAAAATTATCCCCGCTTTGTTGTTGAGCTATTACCATCTTCCTTCTCATCTCAAGAGATGTTTCGCTTATTGTGCGTTATTCCCCAAAGACCATGAGTTTGACAAGGAGACCTTAATTCTCTTTTGGATGGGTGAAAATTTTTTACAGTGCTCTCACCAGAACAAGTCACCAGAAGAAGTAGGTGAACAGTACTTCAATGATCTATTATCAAGATCGTTCTTTCAGCAGTCAATTAGGTACGAAAGTGTTTTTGTTATGCACGACCTTCTCAATGATTTAGCAAAGTATGTCTCTGGAGAAATCTGTTTCAGGTTAGGAGTTGATAGAGCAGAAAGAGTACCAAAGACAACCCGTCACTTTTCAAGTGTAATCGATCCGGTTGAATATCCAAAGAGTTTATTTGATGCTAAAAGGCTACGGACATTTATAACTTTTGGGTGCTATGGGATGTCAATACAAGAGTTGATCTCCAACTTTAAGTTCTTGCGGCTCTTATCTTTGTCTTACTGTCATAATATAAAAGAGGTGCCTGAAGCAATAGCCGATCTTATACATCTCCGCTCATTAGACCTTTCAGGTACCCTGATAGAGAGACTTCCAGACTCAACGTCTTCACTCCGCAACTTGCTAGTGTTGAAGCTGAACAATTGTTCCTATTTGATGGAGTTGCCCTCAACTTTGCATGAGCTCATCAATTTGCGTCGCCTTGAACTTCTGGGAACTACTTTACGAAAGGCTCCAGTGCTTCTAGGAAAATTGAAGAATCTTCAAGTATGGATGAGTACGTTTGAGGTTGGCAAAAGTAGTGAGTTCAGTATTCAACAACTAGGGGAACTTGATATTTATGGACAGCTGTCAATAATAAATCTTGAAAATATTGTGAATTCGTGTGATGCATTGGGAGCAGATTTGAAGAATAAAACACATCTTGTGGAGCTATATTTAGGAAGTAATTTGAAGAGGAACATTGACGATTCAATAAGAGAAAGAGAAGTACTTGAGAATCTGCAACCTTCCAGACATTTGAAGAAGTTGTCAATCGCTGGCTATGGTGGTACACAATTTCCCCGTTGGTTATCTGATAGTTCTCAATCGAAAGTAGTGTCCTTAACCTTGAACAACTGTAAACATTGCCAATGGTTGCCTTCCCTTGGACTTTTGACATTTCTGAAGCACTTGACAATCAAAGGCCTTGATCAGATAGTGAGGATAGATGCTGATTTCTACGGAAATACCTCTTCTGCTTTTGCATCCTTGGAAACGTTGAGCTTTAGTGATATGAAGGAATGGGAAGAATGGCAGTGCATGGCCGGTGCTTTTCCAAGTCTTCAACGTCTTTCTCTGACTAACTGTCCCAAACTGAAAGGGCACTTGCCAGAGCACCATCCTCAGTTAAAGGATATATACATTTTTCAGTGCGAACAACTTGTGGCTTCCATTCCTAGGGCCGCAGATTTTGAAGGTGTGAAGACGGAGCCATCCTCATTCGTATCTAACACTCCGCTTAAATACTTGGTTATTTATTCTTGTCGCGGAATGACTATTTCCATAAACCATTGCTACCATTTCCTTCTATCATTGAATATCCATCGAGGTTGTGACTCTCTAACAACCTTTCCTTTAGATTTATTCCCAAACCTCTACAAGCTTGAATTAGGTGAGTGTCGTAACCTACAGATGATATCACAGGAGCACCCTCATCATCATTTGAAGACTCTGACAATTAGAGAATGCTCTGAATTTGAATCATTTCCCAATGAAGGATTATTTGCACCTCAGCTGGAGACATTTTTTATTATAGCAATGAAGAAATTGAAATCGATGCCCAAACGCATGTCTGCCCTCCTTCTATCTCTTAATTATCTGTATATAAATGATTGTCCAGGAGTGGAGTTCTCTCATGAATGTTTGCCATCAAATCTAAAACACATGAATCTCTTGAGATGCTCCAAACTTGTTGCCTCACTGAAAGGGGCTTTGGGACCCAATCCCTCTTTACAATTCTTGAAGATTGCAGTTGTAGATGTTGAGTCTTTTCCCGATGAAGGTTTACTCCCACTCTCTCTTGTGAAGCTAACCATAGAAGATTGTCCAAATCTTAAGAATCTAGACTACGGGGGTCTCTTTCACCTCTCCTCTCTCCAGAATTTGAATCTTTTGGACTGCCCCACTCTCCAATGCTTGCCAGAGGAGGGTCTGCCCAAATCCATTTCGGAACTCCTGATTAAAGACTGCCCGTTGCTCGAACAGCGCTGCAAGAAAGAAGAAGGTGAAGACTGGGAAAAGATTGCTCACATTGAAGATATATGGGTTGATGATAAATAAGTAAACACAGAAGACGAAGCACAAGATGGAAATTACTGAGACACCAATTCTCATATGCCTACATTTTCATCAGGTCTCAATTCTCCACACTACCTTTGAATTATTTCAAATACAATCATATTTAGTGCATATATTTTAATTTTTTGATGTCTTATTATGGATATTCTCTTTTGAAATGGTTATATTTAGGGAACATGGAAAATGGTGAAGGGGGAGTGCTCATGACATCAACCATTCAGTTGTTAGGTAAAGTTGTTTTCTCGCCCACTCTGTTTGAACTGTCCGTCGTTGTCATCTAAATATTGAAGTGTATGTTTTTTTGGAAATAGATTGAAAGAGCTGTGAATGAGGAGCTGTGGTGATTCAAGATTTGAAAAGTGGTTTGGACTTTGCAGATGATTCAATATCCATCTCTTTGTACATTTATAATTCTCTCCACATCTGCTGCAATACTTTATAGTTATTATATGTAGCATGCATTAAATCCTTTTCTAAAGCTCAAATCCTTCAATTTGGAGAATCATTTGTTTGTTTAGCTGATTATTATTAGTTCATGTTTACTTCCATCCAAACACTCAATCATTTAAACCAAAACACCAAGCTCTTCTATAAGCATCGGTTGAACTCCATTCTAGAAAAACAAATGTCTCGTTCCAAGAAAGAGAGACTCTTCTTATCTCCTCCATGAATTTACTTTTGTGATTAGACAGCAATTTAAAAAATATATAATTGAAGGAATATATATATATATATATATATATATATATATATATATATATATATATATAATTATAAAATCAAAAAATTATATATATTAAAAAGATAAACAAAATTAAAAAAAATATATTTTACATTTGTTTTTGTTTATTATAATAAAAATCTCTCCCCATATCTCTCCTACACACCTCAAGTTTCTCATCCACTACCCTCTTAACTCTTTTACATCCTCCACCCACCTTCAGGTACTGTTACTTTTTTTGGCCTCAAAGAGGCAGCCACAAAAAAATAAGTTTCAAATATTTAATATTTAATACAATCATAATTTAATTACAGGGATAACAATAAAGTAAGTACAGCTTTATATTTTTTTCCTTTGTCATAATAATATTTTAATAGTTACATTAATTTTATACATTTAAGTAGTTTTGGTTTTAAAGACTCTTCTTTTCAGAGAGTTTTAACATAATTTTTTATAATAAATTATTATGACCACTTTTTTGTTTTTTTTAAATATTTTTTTCATCCTTCCCGTTATAACTTATGGTTATAAAATTTATGTAAAAGCGGTGTGATCAGAACATTTTTATTTATTTTTTCTTTCAAAATACGTTTTTTAAAGATTTTTCTTAACCTTTTATTTCTTTCAATTTATCACTTCCAATATTTTTATTTTTAACTTGAATTTCTATGTTTAAAAAGTTATAAAGAAATTGTATAACAATATAAATTATTTATCATAAATCTAAAAATAATTGACATGTTGAAAACATTTGTTTATTATAAATTTTAATTGTAATTTAACTTGTACTTTTAAAATTATATTTTTTTCATAATTATAGTTGTACATATAATTCTTACCAATTACACATAATTTCTCTAGTTTAATTTTTTTTTTCTTTCATGTTTCCTACACCATATAAGGTATTAGAATTTTTTTTGTTATATAAAATAAGTTATAACAAGTAAAATTAGACAAAATGAAACTGCATGTTCTTAAGGATAGGTCATTTAGAGACACCAACTATAAATGTGCGGTTACAATTAGTCATAGAAACATTAATTATGAATTATTTATAATAATTTTTGTGGTTTCAGAATTTTTTAGAAGACTCAGTATGGACCAATATTTCTATATTGTATGCAGAAAACATGTCCTATGTAGATTTTACTACAAAATTTGGTTCACGGATAATATTTTTTTTTTGTTATGATTACAAAATCCTTTTAGTGTACTTGAACTTTTATTGTTGGGAGAGATCATATCCTTAAATTATATGTCCTATAAATTTGATTTTCATTCTGATTTTCATATAAATTATATTCTTAAATCACTTAAAAGACAAAATAAAGAGATCATTTATAAGAATTGTGACAATAAAGGAGAGATGAATTGATTCCAATACTCTAGAAGGCATAAATAGACAGTATTGGACTTCTTTTGTAGATTGTCATTTAAATTCAGATACAAAGGTATAACTCAAACTTTATTTCATCATTTATATTCAGATTTATTATCTTTTATATATTGAAGATTAGGACAATTCCTCAAAAATAAAAAATAAAGAGAATAAGACTAAGTAAATCATTGTTTACACAGTGGATCTAAGAGCATTGCAAGAAAAAGAGATGAATATATTAATATGAAAAATTATTTAATTTCATACTATCATATAATTTTTCTTTTATTTTAAAGGAAAAAGTGTGTGGTCACAAAGTTAGTAGAGAAAAGTCATTGATAACTATACATAAACATGCTAATGGAACATTTATGAGTGATTGATGAGGCAAGAGAAATTGGTGTAAATTCAATTCAAGTCTAGAATTGTCAACCATACTTAATGTTATTTTAGTTAGTTTCTTCTTATGTTCTTTGTAAGAAAAAAAATAAAAAATCAAACATACGAATTAACTTATGCTTTCAGAAATTGCAAACATTGTGGACGTATTAGAGTTTAGGTTTGGATCCTTGTCCATCGAAAGTGTTTGGCTTCCATGCTTAATATAGCAAGGCATCTTCAAATTCTCATTTCTATACACAATTACAAATCAAGTTGATAAGTTTTGGTCATATATATATATATATATATATTAATTTAAAAATGAGACTTGTAGTTAAAAATTGTTGTGTTTTTGGGAATAGGAGGAAATATGTATGAAGAGAAAATATTGTTATTGTTTTTTTTTAGCCATCAATAGCTTAATTTATAATGCTTGCAGAAAAGAAAAATATCTGATTGAAATAACTCCTACAAATTAAAATTTTAACGTCTATGAAATAATTAGGAGTGAATATTCTAACAATTAAGCGCAAATATTCTAATTAAAGACATATTCAGAAACGGAAACAAATCAATGTGCAGTTTCAAAAGCAAATTCCCAACACTCCTCCTTGATTTTGGAACTGTAAACTCCAATCTTCTTTCTTATGAATTCAAACTTGCTGACTAGTAGTGGCTTGGTAAACAAATGGTTTTAAGTTTTGCAATATCCTGAAGTACTCTTCATATCTTCCAAGGAACCACCCCAATCAATATCAGAATACCCAACAAACTTTGCTTTATTTTTGTTAATTGAACCATCATATACAACAATTACCTTTCTATTTGGATGTATGTCAACAAGAGTGTTGTTATTCTCAATCATATATAACTCCTCCTCCTCATCTTTTTTCCACTTTAGGTGATTGAGAGCTTCCTCATGGTTAGCAGGTTCAAGAACATCCATATTACATCTTTGATACATGTTAGAGAGGGATCTATTACCTCTCACAGGATGATCATCCACATTTTCATCAGAACCTTCTTGCTTAGTTATTTTTGGAACAACATCAAGGCCTTTAATCTCTTTCACAATCAATTTTTTAGAAACTTTAACATCATCACGAGAATCCAATCCATGATTTTCCACTACTGGCTTCCCATGATTTTCTATTGCAGGCTACCTAGACTGCTTCCTTTTATGCCAAATCTGTCCCGAATTAACTACAGAAGAGTAAGCAAGATCTGTTTGCAAGTTTACCGAGAAACTTTTGCCCTTCATCTTTATTGACATCAATTTAATGTCAATTGTATCAAAGACTTCACAAGTTTTATCCTTGAACACAACAACATAGCCTTTCTCTAAAAGTTGCCCAACACTTAGCAAATTTTGATCAATTTCAGGGACATATAGAACATCAGAGATTATTTTTGTACCTGAGCCAGCATTAATGACAATATCACCAATGCCTTTGACCTCAATATAGTCTCCATTCCCAATTCTGACTTTTCAAGAGTGGGTTCTGTCCAGCTTTACAAACATGTCTTTATAATGTGTCATGTGATGAGTGCATCCACTATCAATCAACCATGTTTCATTAGTGATGTCACTAGCAAAGCAAGTCGCCACAAAAAGAAGGTCATCCTCCTTATCATCAGTCTCTTGAGCAATTTGCACCTCTTGTTGCTTTCTTTTGCATACCTTCTCCATATGACCCTTTTGATTGCAAGAACTACACACCACATCTGGTCTCCACCAACATTTCCAATGTGGATGATTAGTTTTCTTGTAGTGTTGACATGCTGAGTACTTCTCCATCTCGTCATTTTCATCCTCATCACTTTTCTTCTCATTTTTTCAGTCTTTCTTCTTTGCTTTGTAACTCGATTGTGACCTTGCTAGAAAAGCTCCTTCAACATTATTCGACTCTTCTCTCAACAATCTTCTCTGCTCTTGGATTTGATTAGAGTTCATCAACTCGGTTAGTGAAATCATTGTGAGATCTCTTGAATCTTCAAGTGATGAGATTTTTGCTTCAAACCTTTCTAGAAGACTCACCAACACTTTTTCTACGATCATTTTATCAGGTAAATTTTCACGTAATAGTCGGATCTTGTTGACCACTGCCAAGAGCCTATCAAAATATTCTTTGATGTTCTCGGCCTCCTTCATTCTCAACATCTCAAATTCTCTTATGAGATTGAGAACTTGCATCTGTCGAGTTCTTTCATTCCCTTGAAACGCCTCTTGGAGAGTATTCCAAGCTTCTTTAGCTATTTCACAAGACATAATTCTCGTGAATACAAAATCAAAAACAACAGAGTGAATACAGGTATTGGCCTTCGCTCTTCTTATTACTTCATCATTGTAATTTCTGATTTGGGCTACAGTTGGATCTTCTTGTAGCGGTTGGATTTCAGACATCACAACATCCCACAAACCACTCACTTCTAGGTAAGACTTCATTTTGACAGACCATATTTGATAGTTTTTTTCGGAGAAAACTGAAGGTGCTGCCATGAAGTTTCCGACCACGGGTGAAGTTTGTTTTTTTTTTTCTCAAAGGGTTTCTCACTGGTTTCCCTCTATTATTTTTTTTTTCTCCTCGTGGTCTCCATAGGCCCTAAGAACTAAGAGCTCAGATACCAATTGTTGTGTTTTTAAGAATATGAGGAGATATGTATGAAGAGAAAATATTGTTATTGTTTTTTTTTGAGCCATCAATAGCTTACATTTATAATGCTTGCAGAAAAGGAAAATATCTGACTGAAATAACTCCTACAAATTAAAATCTTAACGTCTATGAAATAATTAAGAGTGAATATTCTAACAATTAAGAGCAAATATTCTAATTAAAGACATATTCAGGAACAGAAACAAATCAATGTGCAGTTTTCAAAAGCAAATTCCTAACAATATATATATATATATATATATATATATATATATATATATATATATATATATATATATTAATTTAAAAATGAGACTTGTAGTCAACAATTGTTAGGTTTTTTAGTTTTTGTGGATTTTTCTTTCAATGGTTAATTGCATCAGGTTTAAATTTCCAAATTTTAGTTACAGTAGTATCTTGCTATTCTTTGTACATGTGTATGTTGGTATTATTTTGTACATGGTGTATATCAAGTTCTTCTTCATCATAGGATTTTCGTCAAAAATATGCAATTGGCATAATTATAGAGTAGTGAACCTTTTGTCAAGTGTATCCCCTCTCTCCTAGGTTAAAATGCCTAAATAGGTTGTTAGGTATGATTGAGCACAATTGTTACCCAAATTGAAGGATAAACATTGTCGAAATTCTCTATGTAAAACTACTGACAAACATTGTGTTATTTGTGAAAAAGTAAAAAGAAAATTAGACGGATAAATTAAGAACTAATAGGATAGTAGATAATAATATTTATTGCTTGTGTGGTTGAACATTGTCTATTGGTTTTAAGATTATTCAATTTAACTAATTTCATTCATTTTGTGTTCTAAAGTTAGGTTTATACATCACATCACAAGTCAATGAAAGAAAGACGATGACTTTTTTTTTAGAATTGTCTCTTGACTTTATTATGTTTCATGGATCATCAAGAATATTTAAATTTTGATTAAATTAATAAATATTTTATATTATAATTTGAATGCTACTATATTAACTTTTTATATATTAGGCATATGATCAATGAAGTGTTCCTAACAAGAAACAACAAATGATTAGCATTAAGAATCATAATTGAAGAATGTTATTTAACTTCTCATTTTATCTAATTTTATGACTGAGAATGAGAATAAATGATATTGAAATATTTCATTAGTTTTAACTTTGAACTTTGTTATTTATGTTATTTTACCTTAAAAGTTGTAAATTTTTTTTTTCTTTTATGAACATTCAATTATAAATAACAAAATTTTTAAAATCTTTGCTTTTTATCATTTTTCATTGATTTAGGATTTATATATGCATTAAAAAAAACACAACACATTAAAAAAAACACAATCACTAGTAGTAACAAGGGTTTGGCAATAGTTGTAACTAAAATAGGTTTTGTTGAATATTAGACGGTCCAAAGTCCCTTTAGATTATCTAATCATCTAGTAAAGTAGTATCGATGATATCAAAACTCAAATATACATCTATATTTGATGATTTATATAGATTGTGCAGTTAACATTATTGTTAAAGCAGTAAACACATGGTCCATAAAGAGATAAGATTTCTTACTTTTTGTTTCTATGTTATTGATGTGATTAATTGATTTTATATCATATTATGCTTTAACATTCAAATTTGTTCATAATGAAAAATATTCAAATTTTTGATGTGTTTTAACGTTCAAATTTGTTTATATGGAATATTTAAATGTGATTAATTGATTTTATAGCATGATGTGCTTTAATGTTTAAGTTTGTTCATAATAAAAATTATTCAAATTATTGATAGGTATCTCAAATATAATTTCTCTATGTTATTTTAATTTATTTTTGATATAGAATTAATCAAGTTTATTGCAGTAATGCAGTATAAAAATTAGAGAAATATATCCAGTTTGAGCTCCATAGATCAGAAAGTAAAGATTGCTCTGCTGAAGCATCCCAACGGCTAGTTTCTAAAAAGTTACTTATGGAGAAGCAATTTCAAGTTGAAGAACAAGAAGAAAAAGAAAAGTACATCATACAATACATTGAAGAATTAAAATATCTACTACTGAGTGTCTATTGACAATCTACTATTAAGAGCATTTAGATTTTTGGGTTGTGCAAAACCATGATGTAATTCTTTACCATTATGAATAAAACCTTGTGAACTTTCATTGTTCTCTCTTTTGAGAGTGTTTCTTTCAATCTTGAGTGTTCTTGATCTCAAGGAGAGATTGAGTGTATAATCTGGGTAGGTTTGTGTACTCATTGTAACCTGGAGAGGTTTGTGTACCTGTTGTAACTGTTTTTTAAATAGTGAAACCTCTTGAATGGTTTGTTTAGGAGAGAACTGGACGTAGCCCAAGAAATTAGGATGAACCAATATAAATTTGTTTTGTGCTTATATATTCCTACCTTATACGAACTTGCTTAGTGGTTTTTATTTACAGTGATTTGAGTTTAGGCTCCATTCAATCTCTCTTTCTAGAGTCAGCTATTCTTACGGTTTGAAGAACCTCAAGAAAGTAAGTGTTCCAAGAGTTAGAAAAAATCACTTGGCACTAGGTATACCCAAAGAAAAACAAACCCCAGATAACCCACTTAGGGATGGTTAAAACTGTTAGAAATACTAAATATAACCCCAAAGTTAATTTTTATTGTAGTACATATCCCCATGTTTTCCATTTCATTTATTGTTTTAGTCAATTTTAATCTTGTTAAACTTCTATTAGTTGTCTCCCATCCCTTAATCTTCTTAGTCATTAACCCAAACACTAGGTCACACTGGTGTTTCTCCAAGAAAAGTAGAACATATTCACATCTAGCCTAACTACAACATTTGACCAAACCACCTTAGGTAACATAAATCTCATCCATAATTCACCAACCTAGGTCAATTTATTCCCTTAACTATACACAACCAAACCTCACCAAAAGTTTTTCAAAAAATCCCTAAATAGAACCTAAAATCACCACCTACCTCTCTAATAGCGTTTTAAAACTTTCAACTTTGTTTCTTTGAGTTTCATTTTAGAACCTAACCAAAACTCTCCTTCATCCATCTAAGAACCTTTATAAGTTAGCCTAGAACACTTCCACAACATATGTAAAGCTAGTTAATTTTGAAATAAAGAGATTGAGTTCAAGAAGGAGATAAGTTGAACATCTTGAAATTTTAAATTTTGGGGAAAGAAAAATTTATCCAATCATTGAATGGAGAATCAATAATCCAAATAATGTAGGGAAACACTTTAGTCTAGAAGAAATTTTAGAACAATTATTAATGAAAAATTTTTGAGAAAGAAAATGAAAGACCAACACAAGAAAATTATAGTGGTTCATTCTATAACTAATGCTACGCTTATATACCTTGCTACACCATTGTAACTTTCAAAGTTTACAATCACACAACAAAAAACAATGAAAGAAATATACACAAAGAACCAAAGTCTTCAATCTTACAAAACTTGATTCAACCTCTTTTAATACGTAGAAACTTTATCCAAGTCCATACATAGAAACACAAAAGTTACAAGTGGATTAAGTCATAATCATTAAATCATAGCATTTGGACTACTAAGTAAAAATATTTATTCCTTGACTATTTCTTTATGTTTTCTTAGAGTTAATATTATCAAGTTTTAACTCTCTCCATTTTAAGATTGATTCATTTTACGTTTGTTTGGTTTCTCATATAAATAATCAAGTAATTTTTATATACAACCTTTAATATGTGATAAAATATGTAAAATCTCATATTTTTCATATAATAATAATTATATCTCGCAAAAATTTAATAGTAGACATTTGTACCTATCTACAAAGAATTTTATAGAAATATATTTATATAATCAAAAAATAAAATAAAATAAAATATTTCTATTAGCTCATTAAGGAGTCACACCACTTGCCAAAATTTACAAAATTAAATTTCTATATAGCTAAACTACAACACATCAGACTTTCATAATTCATCTCAAACATCACATTATCATTAACTCATCACATTATTATTAGCACATCACATTCGTATGACAAGGTTAGTCCATCTGATATGGTCTAATGTGTTTTGTCTCACACTGTAGAGCAATCATATGAACTTGTTAATCCATATGTTGTAGTCCAATCAGTTCTTTTTCACATCGTAACACAATCATATAAACCTATTAATTCATATAATTTGGCCCAATCGGTTCTTTTTCACACCATAGCGCATTCATATGAACTTGTTAATCTATATGATCAGATCTAATACGTTCTTTTACACATTGGAGCATAGTCATATGAACATCCTTGGACTCTCAATGCTTGGATATCTTCATCTATATGATTCCAATATAGTAGAGTCAGAATGCCTCCTTATTGATAAAATCCACAAACAATGCACATCCTAAACAATCTCGACACGATTATCTCCTTTCTTGAAGATACTGTGTTATGTTCACACATCACATTAATCAATAATATTTTATACAATAATTACTTTCAAAATTAGTTTTCAATATATAACACTTCAAAATCATCAAACATATATATGAAATTACATAATGAATTCCTATATGAGGAACTTTGGAACTGATGACCACGTCACCCCCACATCCAAGTCTTCTATCATAGGGTTCTAATAAAAAATAAAACCGACTTCTCTTATCTAAATTCACAAAGAGCTCTAAAACCCTAGAGATCTTAAAGATAACCTAACCTGCACCATAGATTATCATAACACGTCAGTCAAATTCTGAATTAACAAAAAACTAATCCTGATCATAAAAACACTACATGCAACCACAATCTGAATTTAGATGACTAGAAAGGCTTGAGAACCTACTAAAAGGAAATAGGGATGGAAAATAAACTTACTCAAAGATTTGGATCGAGAACCTTATTCTAATCGCTGTCACGAATATGATGGAAGGTTCTGATCGTTAATCTAGTAATATATAAGATCAAAATCTAGAAAAAAGACAGAGAATATTGACAATAAATAATTATAATGAGATAGTGATTTTTATAAAAATAAAACTGAATAAAAAAGAAAATTTAAATATTTAAAGAAAGTTTATTAACTTACATCAATCAAAAAGTATAATTGAACAATTTCAATTGAAAAGATACTCCAACCGTATTAAAATAAATAATACAAATTTATATTACTCCTAGTGAAAGTGATTTGACAAGATATTTAATTAAGCCTTAACTAACTACATCTCTATCCGTGGAATCCAATAATTTCTCGACCACGATGAACTGATAAAACTCCATGTTTATAAAATATTTTACATTTTCTATAAAAAAATTACTTTCTAACAATTTGTCATTCAAGCACCTTATCATACTTTATGACTGAATTCAATTATATTAAGAGAAAAAAAAAAGGTATTAGTGCTTTTAGTTTTTTATCCTAAAATAAATTCGGCCAATATTGTAATATACTTTTAAGTATAGCAATAAGGAATTTTGATTTTAGTATCTAAGATATTTATTGATTTATTATTTTTATAATTTGCTTAACCTTTCTAAATAAATGATTTAAGACTGTCACTGTCAATAAAAGAAAACTTAAAAATCACTAGACAGGCAAACAAATTTAGGAAAACGAGTGAAGAAGAAATTGTAAACTGAGAAAACTAACAGTGTAAAATAGGGATTGAAACTTCGGATAGGAAGGAAAGAAAATGATTTGAGTTGGGTTGTTACTTTAGTAATGTTTTAGTTGTTTAAGTAGTTTGATAAGAGTTTAGTATGTTTTTGTTGAGTTGTCTAATTTAGTTTTGTGATAGGTAAGTTAGTTATGATATATTTAATATAACAAGTTCAGATATTTTCAGAACATTATCCAAAAATTTATGCACGTCATCGTATCTGTGTGGTCAGGAAGAGTCAAAAGCAAATCCATGGAGGAGATAAGAAGAGTTGCTTTTAGGAAAGAGAGACATTTGTTTTTCTAGAATTGAGTTCAACCATTGTTTAATAAAAGAGTTGGTGTTTGGTTTAGATGATTGAAGATAATCCACTGTTGCTAAGAGAAGTATCTTACTTTGTAATATGTGTTACATCATTTGCGTATATTTAGTTTTATAAACTTTAAAATAAATATGTATAGCCCTTCACTTTAGGGATTGTGTACAAAATTAATGTGAACAAATGATGTACACAATACATATATAAGAGATAATTTTTTTTTTTTTAATTTCGCGAACTAATTTTATAAAACTGAATTTCTTAAATCACAAATTCAAAAATTAGATATCTTGTTATGATGTTCTTGTGATGACAAGTCATCACAAAATTATTTACAGATGAATGGTAAAACAGAGATTATTCAATCCTAAGTAGGATATGTAAGTGGTTGACTTATTCAATTTTTTTTTTTTTTAAGTATTGAATCGGTCAGTGTCCTAGTTGCTTGGTTGTCTTAACTATGGCGAAAATGTCAAACTTTGTAATTGGTGATGTGAATTATTTTCTTCAAGAAATTTAATAGGCCATTAATATTGTGAAAGCACCATGGCACACCATGTCATATGATTGGTATTCATGAGTTTTATTACCATTTTATCAATACACTGGTTTGTTTTGTTAGTCTTAATTAAAGAATTTAACTAAGAAATTTAAGAAAATAATTGTCATCCTCAATTACCAATCTATAAGAAAATATTTGTATCCATATTTATGTTTGCTTCTTATATGCATATTTTATTATGTGGATTGGGTACAAGAAAAAAATGCAAAAAACACATTCTATGTAGATTTTACTACAAAATTTGGTTCACGGATAAATTTTACTACAAAAATCAGTACGGCTCACTGCTAACTCTGATCTTTCTAAAATAAAAATGTACAGAATAAAAAACTGGACCGATCACAATGATCTTCATATAGAAGAAGCCATAACACCAAATATTAATAAGGAGTGGGTGAGTACAGGAATGTCAAAAAGAAAATGTTACAAAAAATATAGCAATGTCAAAAAACCAAAAAGAATTACGAGTATGTGCTAGCAAGGTAAGCAGTTTTGAATCCAAGATGATAGAAGTCCTAGATGATCTAGAATCTCTCTTAAACCAAAAGGTTGTTCAAGATTTCAAACTTTCTAGTGGTGTAAGATCTGGGTTGGGTAATAAAGTGTCAGAGAAAAGAAATGAATCAACATCGTTGGTCGCTGAAGAGATTATTTATGGCAGAGATGAGGATAAAGAAAAGCTCCTTAATTGGCTGACATCTGACGATGAGAACGGTAGCCAACTGTCAATACTTTGTATTGTGGGTATGGGCGGGATGGGTAAGACCACACTTGCTCAACATGTATACAATGACCCAAAGATTAAGGA